>Ga0308157_10000698_pt1 | contig 94324 bp, 73 predicted proteins | sample PhyBR1_FD_201035 | JGI IMG/M metagenome (GOLD analysis project Ga0308157, IMG submission 201035) | Phyllosphere microbial communities from UC Gill Tract Community Farm, Albany, California, United States - DLSLB.R1 | ecosystem: Host-associated > Plants > Phyllosphere > Unclassified | place: USA...
AGCATAGCGATAGCCGGCCCTAAGCGGTCACCTTTTAAGGCTGCATCTACTAATACGGTTCCGATGATCGGTCCTGTACAGGAGAAAGAAACTACGGCTAAACTAGCGGCCATAAAGAAGTATCCAATCAATCCCCCTTTATCTGATTTTGCATCAATTTTATTGACGAATGAACTGGGTAAGGTAATTTCGAAAGCTCCCAGAAAAGAAGCTGCAAAGACCACCAGCATGAGAAAGAAAAAGAAGTTGAATACCCCGTTTGTGGACAGTGCATTCATTGCTTCGGGTCCAAAAGTAATGGTGATCAACATTCCCAGGGCAACATAGATCACGACAATAAAGAGTCCGTAAGTTAATGCCTGTGATACAGCTTGAATTTTAGAGGCTGATTTTTTGGTAAAGAAACTTACTGTAAGTGGTACCATCGGGAAAATACAAGGCATCAGGAAGGCCAAGAAACCACCCAGGATCCCTTTTATAAAGATCCCCCATAACGAAGAATCATCCTGGTCGTTGCCTGAGGGAACTTCAGTAGAAGCAGGAGCAATTGCAGTTGTATCAGCAGAAGTGTCGCTACCATCAGAGAATTCCACACCTTCTAAATCAGTAAGCAAACTATCATCTGTTGAAGTTTCTTCCTGACCGGAGCTGAATTCAATATCATCAATGTTAATTAAAGTATCTTGTGAAATTCCTTTTAAAGGAGTGATGGTAATAATAAATAGCCAACTGATGGCTATAAATGCATTTTTTAAGCTGAACATAATATACGTGTTAACTCTGGGAATTGAGAAAAAGGCAGGATTTCCCTGCCTTTTAATATCATTATAATACAAATAGATTACTTAATAGTAACTGCAAATTCGTATTCATCTGGTGGTAGACAACGTTCTTTGTCGCACGCCATAAATGACGCAACACCTTTAACTGTTGTTGGCTTGTTATTAGCTAATTTAACTTTTTGTTGGAAAACAACTTCTCCGTCATAATAAGGAACATCCATTTTGAAGACATCTTCAAATTTTGATTTAGGTTCCTTAGCGGCAGCTTTACCAGTTATCTTGGCGCCATTTCCCGGAGTAAAAGTAAATGATGTTGAAATTGGACCTCCTGAGGGCACATTTAACCCGTAAATATGCCAGCCTTGCTCAACATTCGCTTTTAATAAGATGACAGCTTCTGTTGCTGAAAGTTTTTTAAAGCCTACAGACCATTTTACCGGGTTTTCAACTTGAGCGAAAACTCCTGAAACAGCGAAGACTAAAAACGCAATTAATAGATTTATTTTTTTCATAAAAAACCGATTTATGTATTATACGACTCTTCCTTTCGTACAAAGTTTAATCCAAAGTTAGTATTATCTAAATTAATTAGAGTAGTTGTAATCATATTATTGCATTACAAATACAACTTCTTTAAAAAAATAAGTTTCTTCTTTATTCTTCTTCAGTAAGTGTAATAGTCCATTTTCATCAACCTTCGTTAAGACAGCCTCAAATGTTTCACTGTTTGCCGTGTATAGGGCAGGAATATTCTTTCTGAATAAAAGATTATTGTACTGTTCTAGTAAATCTTTGTCTTTCAGGTTGTTTGTTCTGTAATTTTCTATTCTGTTCGCAATGAAAGAAAATAGATTTAAGCATTCTTCTTCAAGGTTTTTGGTTAATATGCCTGATTCATTAAAAACAGAACTTGCAATTTTATCGAGTTCGTCAGGAAACCGTTTTTGATTAACATTTACACCTATGCCAATAACGGATTGTTTTATTTCTTTATGGTTGATTTTGTTTTCAATTAGTATTCCCGATATTTTTTTGTTACTCAAGAGAATATCATTCGGCCATTTAATTAAGGCGTCTAGATTTAAACTTTTCAACCAATCGATGATTCCTACACTAACAAGCATGTTCAATATAAAGTGTTGTTGAGGATTTAAGTAGGATGGATATATCACAAAGCTAAATGTGATATTGGTATTAGGTTCTACTTTCCAGGAGTTTTGTCGCTGCCCCCGGCCATTGTTTTGAAATTTTGCCATAATGGCAGACCATTCGGGTAGTGGCTTGAAATTTGACAATTGAGTTTTTAAATAATCATTAGTTGAGCCGATTTCGTCAAAAACAATTAGCTTTTGGCGTAGAGATTGTCCCGAAAATATGTTATTTTGCAAAAGATAAATTATTTAAAAAGAGTTTAAAACAGTTTATTAGTCAAAAGTATAATAAATCTTAATGAGTAAAAACAAAAAATCTTCGTTGTCAGAGAAGTTAGCAGACTTGGTAATCCATGGAATGCAGGAGAAGAAAGGCAACGAAATTGTGAGGATGGATATGCGAGAGGTGAATGGAGCCTTGTCTGACTATTTTGTAATCTGCCACGCTGATTCTACAGTTCAAGTAAATGCTATTGCAAAGAGCGTAGAAGAAGAAGTCTATAAAGCATTAGGCCAAGATCCCTGGCGAAAAGAAGGTCAAGGAAATGGCGAATGGATTCTAATTGATTTTATTGATGTAGTTGTCCACATATTTAAGACGGACAAAAGGGAGCATTATAGGATAGAAGACCTATGGGGAGATGCTAATGTAAGCAAATTCCAAAGCGCATAATAATTATTGTGAAACGTAGTATATTAGTTATAAATGAAGAAAGTTCCGAGTAAGAAGATAACGCCAATGCCACCGAAATTTAATATGATTTGGCTTTGGATAGCGATGATCGTAGGTTTTTTAGGTCTTCAATACTTATTTAGTGGAGAATCAGCTAAAAAAATTACCTATAAAGAGTTTGAACAAAAAATGCTTATTCCTGGGGATGTTGAAAAACTTATTGCTTACAAAAGCAATGACCTAGTTGATGTTGAAGTATATATTAAAAGTGATAAGTTAGATCAAGAGAAATATAAAGATATTCAAAGCAGTCCCAACAGTTTATCTTTTTCAAATTCCACAGGCCCCCAATTTCAATTTACTGAACCCTCTGCTGAAATCTTAGAGCAGAAGTTGAAGACATCACAAGACAGTTTGGCAGCTGGTCAACATGCAGTCGGCGTGTCGTATGAAGATAGAACTAATCCTTGGGCGGGTTGGTTTGTTTCCTTTATGCTTCCATTATTGATCATTGTGGTGATTTGGATCTTCCTGATGCGTCGTATGAACGGCGGTGGTGGAGCTGGAGGCGGCGCAATATTTAATATTGGTAAGTCTAAGGCTCAATTATTTGATAAAGAATCTCAAATTAATATTACTTTCAATGATGTAGCCGGTTTAGAAGAGGCCAAAGAAGAGGTAATGGAAATCGTAGATTTCTTAAGAAACCCTAAAAAATATACGGATCTAGGAGGAAAAATTCCTAAAGGTGCATTATTAGTAGGCCCTCCGGGAACAGGTAAGACTTTATTGGCTAAGGCTGTTGCAGGTGAAGCACAAGTTCCATTTTTCTCTTTGTCGGGTTCCGACTTTGTTGAAATGTTCGTTGGAGTAGGTGCATCCCGTGTTCGTGACTTGTTTAAACAAGCAAAAGAGAAGGCTCCTTGTATTATCTTTATTGATGAGATTGATGCAATTGGTCGTGCTCGTGGCAAGAACTCAGTGATGGGTGGTAATGATGAACGTGAGAATACCCTAAATCAATTATTAGTTGAAATGGATGGTTTTGGTACCAATGTGGGAGTGATCATTTTGGCTGCTACTAACCGCCTTGATGTGCTAGATTCAGCTTTGCTGCGTCCGGGACGTTTTGACAGACAAATTTCAATTGATAAACCTGATTTAATTGGTCGTGAACATATTTTTAATGTTCACTTGAAGCCACTAAAATTAGCGGAAGAGGTTGATGCTAAGAAATTATCAGCACAGACGCCTGGGTTTGCAGGTGCAGAAATAGCCAATGTATGTAATGAGGCTGCTCTTATCGCTGCCCGAAAGAATAAAAAAGCGATTGAGATGCAAGATTTTCAAGATGCGATTGATCGTGTGATTGGAGGTCTTGAGAAGAAAAATAAAATTATTTCCCCAGAAGAGAAGAAGATTGTTGCATATCATGAAGCAGGTCACGCAATTGCAGGTTGGTTCCTGGAACATGCTGACCCGTTGGTAAAGGTTTCAATTGTGCCTCGTGGTGTTGCCGCATTAGGGTATGCGCAATATTTACCTAAAGAACAATTCTTGTATACAACTGAACAGTTGATTGACAGCATGTGCATGACCATGGGAGGTCGTGTTGCGGAAGATATCACTTTCGGTAGAATTAGTACAGGAGCGCAGAATGACCTCGAACGTATTACAAAGTTAGCTTATGCAATGACTGCGGTGTATGGTATGAATCATAAAGTTGGTAATATCTCTTTCAAGGACAGTTCAGGAGAAAGTCAATTCCACAAACCATATTCAGATCAAACAGCAGAATTAATAGATGACGAAGTTAGAGTGTTAATTTCTGAGGTGTATGAAAGAACAAAAAACTTATTGTTAGAAAAACAAGAGGGCTTGATCAAAATCGCAGAGAAATTATTGGAGAAAGAAATTTTATTCCAAACTGATCTGGAAGAAATCTTAGGGAAACGCCCTTTCTCTAACAAAACCACGTATGATGAATTTGTCAATGGTGGTGCTGATGGAGGTGGAGTTCCTCAAACTGATCTGCCTATTCCCACTACAGACAGAGAGGACGTGCTCTCTGCTCCGGAGGATCAGAAAGAAATAGATTCAGAATAAAAAAAGGAATTTTTAACAGACAGGACTTTTGGGTCCTGTCTGTTTTTGTACTATGAATACGAGGAATACGACTGCAAAAGAAAAAATGCTGAAAAAAATTCGGCAGGCTCTCCTTCAAAAGAAGGAAAACCCTCATCCTATGTTTGAGGAAAGTCAATTGTACAAGGATGAAGAAGAATCTTTAGACGTCACTTTTGCCAGAGAATTTACTCAAATGTCCGGAAACTTTATCTATTGTGATGGTGAGATAAGTTTAATCGAAAACCTTATTATCCTTGTTGAAAAGATAAATATCAGTAAACTATATATCTGGGAGAAGCCCCTTCAACAAATGATGGATCAATATGGGTTTCCGCATAGAAAATCTCAACAAGCTTTTGAGGAGATCGAGGCAAGTATTACTAGTTGTGAGGCATTGATCGCCAGAAATGGCAGTATAATGATCTCTAATTATTCTGAATCAGGGCGAAGACTTAGTGTATATCCACCCGTTCATATTGTAATTGCCAAAGCTTCACAATTAGTCATGGATGTTAAACATGCCATGGCCTTGATGAAAGAAAGATACGCTGATGATTTTCCCACCATGATTACTACAATAACAGGCCCAAGTAGAACTGCTGATATAGAAAAGAGATTGGTATTAGGAGCACATGGACCAAAAGAACTATACTTATTCTTGTTAGAAGACCGATTTTAAATGATTCAATATTACCTTACCACTACCCCAGTTGCCAGTATTATTTTTGCCTTGACCGTAGGGTTGAGCATTTATGTTTTTTCGAATCCCCAATGGTTTGGCAAATTAATGTTACATCCTTATTCTGTTTATCGGGATAAGAGTAAATGGTATTTGATATTAAGCAGCGGGTTAATCCATAAAGATTGGATGCACCTGATCTTTAATATGATTACCTTTTATTATTTCGGATTTGGGTTGGAGCAGATTTTTGTAGAGATAAGTGGCCCTATAGGACATCTGTTATTTGCAGCGCTCTATATTGTTGCCTTGGTTTTAAGTGATATTCCGACGATTATAAAGGAGAAAAACACCTACAATTATCATAGTTTAGGAGCCTCGGGAGCTATTAGTGCCGTATTATTTAGCTACATCTTATTTAATCCAAAAATGATGCTAGGGATATTTATGATAATCCCTATGCCTGCCTATATATTTGCATTTGTTTATCTTGGTTATTGTATATGGGCTTCTAAAAACTCTCGGGATGGTGTCAATCACGATGCGCATTTATTTGGTGCACTAACTGGATTATTATTTACCATTATTGCTTATCCTTGGGTTATCCAACATTTCTTAGATCAATTTTAGCAGCTATTTTTCAATGATTCTCTTAGAATTATAGGATTAATCTTAACCAGTCCAGTTTTCTCTGTCCAGGCTTCTAAATTGGATGGCTTCTGCCAAGTGTTCATTGGTAATTTCAATAGAGCTTTCTAAGTCTGCAATGGTTCTGGCAACTTTTAAAATTCGGTCATAGGCACGAGCTGACAGGTTAAGTCTTTCAATGGCCATTTTCAGGAGCTTCTTTCCACCTTCTTCAATGATACATATCTCCTGAATGTTTTTCGCTCTCATTTGTGCGTTTGAATGGATATTGGGAAATTTTCTAAAGCGCTGTTCTTGAATCTTCCGTGCAGTAATCACTCTATTTCTAATTACTTCAGAGGTTTCACCTGAATTTTTATTCGTTAGTTCATTGAATTCTACAGGAGTAACTTCAATATGTATATCTATCCTATCTAATAAAGGTCCTGAAATTTTACTAATATATTTCTGGACATGATTTGAACCACAGATACAGGGTCTGAAAGGATGGTTATAAAAGCCGCAGGGACAGGGATTCATTGCAGCTATTAGCATAAAACTTGCCGGGTAATCAACCGAAAATTTAGCTCTGGAAATATTAATATTTCTTGATTCTAAAGGTTGTCTCATAACTTCAAGTACGGATCTTTTAAATTCGGGTAGCTCATCCAGAAATAAAACGCCGTTATGTGCTAAGGAGATTTCGCCGGGTTGAGGATTAGTGCCGCCACCTACTAAAGCAATGTCGGATATTGTATGGTGTGGGGCTCGAAATGGTCTAATGGTTAATAAGGATGTAGAACATGGTAGTTGTCCGGATACAGAGTGTATTTTGGTGGTTTCTAGAGATTCATCAATTGTTAAAGGAGGTAGTATTGTTGGCAATCTTTTGGCAAGCATTGTTTTTCCTGATCCAGGAGGGCCTATAAGGATAACATTATGTCCTCCGGCGGCGGCAATTTCTAATGCTCTTTTGATGTTTTCTTGTCCTTTTACATCCGGAAAATCCAGATCATAATTACTTAATAATTGCTCAAATCGCTCTTCAATATTAATTGTGGTCGTTTCTATTTTCTTAATGTTTATTAAGAATTCTGCAGCCTCTTTTAAATCTTGCACCCCATATACATCAATCCCCGAAACAATAGCAGCCTCCTCCGCATTTACTATTGGTAAGATCAAGCCTGAAAAGCCATCCAGCTTTGCTTGGATAGCTATTGGTAAGACGCCCTTTACAGGATGAACTTTTCCATCTAAAGATAACTCTCCTAATATAATGTACTTCTGTAATTCATCACTTGATAGCTGATTAGAGGCAGCTAATATTCCTAATGCGATAGCTAAATCGTAGGAGGAACCTTCTTTTCGGATATCAGCCGGAGCTAGGTTTACAACGATCTTTTGTCTTGGCATATAATATCCAATTGACAATATGGCGCTTTCAATCCGTTGAATGCTTTCTTTGACCGCATTATCAGGTAATCCAACAATGAAATATTTCAGTCCGGCTGTAACATTGACTTCTACCGTTATGCTTGTTGCATTAATTCCAAAAACAGCGCTGCAATATGTTTTTACTAACATTATGATGATATTTATTTTCTTTAAAAATAAATAAATTATTCAATAGTTGTGTTTTAAAAAAACTCTTTGTGTATATCTGAGGGGGAGTTTACTGATTTTCAAGAAATCTTTGGATCTTGCTAAGTAGTGGAGCCTGATTCTTTATAAAATACAATTGTTGTATCGGCCAAATGGATTGTCCGAATGCTAAGCTACAGCATGATAGAGACACATTCTCTTATGTTTTTCCGGGTAATAATTTTGTTTAAAACAATAATGACTTGTAGTATGTGCTAATAAATGCTTAAATTTTACCGAAATACAATAAAGAGGTCTGTTGAGTTTCAGTAATTTTTTAATAAATAAAAACGATTCGGTCTATTTTTTGTTATAATTATAGTATCAGATGAAATTGGTTTAACAACTAAATTGCAATAAAAAATGAATGATAACGGTAAAATAGTAACAGCGCTGTTGGCTGGATTAGCCGCAGGTGCAGTTTTGGGCATTATTTTCGCACCAGAGAAGGGTAGTGAAACTAGAGAGAAATTGAATGAATCATTAGCTGATTTAGGAGATGCGATTAAGGAACGTGCGGAAGAGCAGTTCGATCAGTTAAGTGATCTTAAAGATAAAATCGTTGCAGCTGTAAAATCTAAAATTGGCAGAGCAGAAGATGCTATCGATGAAGAAATCGAAGAGCATGCTTAATGCTATACCAAACCTTAGATTATTAATGAATTAAATAATAATTTTTGGGTTGTATTTGTATAATCTTATTCAACCCAAAAATTTTGAATGGAATTACGTGCATGGAAGATCAAAAATTTTCATTTTCTGAAGTATTTAAAAAATCCAAAGAGTACTTAGATACACAACTCGAATTAGCCAAATTGAAGGCCGTTTCAAAATCATCAAAAATTTTAGGCTCTTTGATTGTGGATGTCAGCAAAGTATTACTTTCCCTATTAATCGTGTTTTTTATTTCTTTAGCGCTAGGGTTTTACTTAGGAGAATTATTAGGGAGCTATTCTTTAGGGTTTTTGGCTACAGGTGGAATATTTTTATTGATTTTACTATTAATTAGAGTTTTTGAACCTAAGCTTGAGCAAAAATTTATGAACTTATCCATCAGGCGTATAATGGCTAATTGGGATTCTGACAATGATGATGAAGAGGAGGAAAAGAAAAAGGAAGAAGCGGAAATGGAGCAAAAGGTACGTGACGCAGTTGAAGAAGTAGAGGAAGAAATTAAAGACGAACAAGAACGAGTTTAATGAACATGAGGACAAAGATTACGAATTTAGGTGAATTAACCGCGGAAATTACTCGCCTTAAAATCCAAAAGAAAGAGCAAGAAACCTTTTTATTGAATCAGTATGAACTTTTAAAGCACAAAATTGAAGCCCCTGCTCGTATTGCAAATATGATTTTCAATCGTGTTCCAGGGATTTCTGCCATTAAGGGTTTGGTTTCAGGTATTGGTCAAGCTACCAACAAAAAGAATAAAGCTGATTGGTTGACTAAAACATTACAGCTTGGTCTTCCTTTAGTCCTTAATCGAACCTTATTAAAAAATGCGGGATGGATTAAAAAAGGTCTTGTATTATTCGCTTCTGAAACAGCTGCAAGTCAGGTCAATCAAAATAAAATAACCTCAGTGATTGGAAAGATTGCTTCATTTATTAAACCCAATAAGAAAAGTAAAAAAAAGAAAACACAAATTGATGCTGTTGCGGCAAACCCCGTACCCCCTAATCATCCTCCTATGATTACAGCTGAAGAAAGTGTGCAGGATAATATTTACGGAATTCCAAAAGACAGCGAAGCATTTTAGGCTTCGTGTCTTTTTAAAAAATCTTCATAGGCTAACTTAATACCCTGACGGAGGCTCGTCTTTGCTTTCCATCCTAACTTGGTAAGTTTACTTACATCCATTAATTTCCTTGGGGTCCCATCAGGTTTACTGCTATCAAATGTTAATTCTCCTTCATAACCTATCACTTCCTTTATTGTCTCAGCGAGATCTTTAATGCTGAGATCTTCACCTACTCCAATATTAACAAACTGAATATCATCGTAATTTTCCATTAGGAATACACAGGCATCCGCCAAATCATCAGCATAAAGAAACTCACGGAGAGGTTTCCCTGAGCCCCAAATACTTACTGAAGGAATATTATTTTGTTTTGCCTCATGAAACTTTCGGATCAAAGCAGGCAAAACATGCGAGTTCTCTGGGTGATAATTATCATTGATGCCATAAAGATTAGTTGGCATTACAGATATATAATTGTCGTTGTATTGAAGCCTGTATGATTCGCACATCTTTATTCCGGCAATTTTTGCAATGGCATAAGGCTCATTTGTGGGCTCAAGTACACCTGTTAAAAGATAATCTTCCTTTAAAGGTTGTGGTGCCATCTTCGGATAAATGCAACTTGAACCAAGAAACATTAATTTCTTAACTTCATTTTCATGCGCATAGTGGATTACGTTATTTTGAATGGCTAAATTCTCATATATAAAGTCGGCACGATAGACATTATTTGCCATTATGCCACCTACTTTTGCTGCGGCAAGAAATACATAGTCAGGTTTTTCAGTCTCAAAGAAATCCTGCACCGCTTGTTGATTTCGTAGGTCCAGCTCGCCGGATGTTCTAACTACAATGTTTTCATACCCTAAGTCTTTGAGTTTTCGGTAAATGGCTGAACCAACCATTCCTCTATGACCTGCTACGTAAATTTTCGCCTGTTTTTCCACCAGAATATATTATTTATACAAATATAAGGTTAATTTTGCGACTTAATTATCAGTTATGGGTAAGGATAAACTAAGAAAATTCGCTGAAGTAGCTACATTTAAAAACGTGGTACAATTAGATGCCGGAAAGGAATATAAAGGAAAATGGGCAACCGGATTCTTTAAGAACAACAAGCCTCTCATCTTGGAATTAGCCTGTGGAAAAGGAGAATATACCGTGAACCTGGCGAAGATGTTTCCGGAGAAGAATTTTATTGGTATAGATTATAAAGGAAATAGAATTTGGCGTGGTGCAAAAACAGCATTGGAAGATGGTATTGAAAATGTAGGGTTTCTAAGAATTCAGATTGAGACTATTTTGGAATATTTTGAAAAAGGAGAAATCTCGGAAATCTGGATTACATTTCCTGATCCTCAACCTCAAGATAGTCGCGAGAAAAAACGTTTAACTAATCCTGTATTCTTAAGTCGGTATAAAGAAATCTTACTGCCTGAAGGTATTATGCATTTGAAAACTGATAATGATGGTTTCTTTGCTTATACATTAGAGCAAATTGAAATCCAACAATTACCAAAAATTAAAGAAACGAAAGACTTATATCACTCAAATATTGTGGATGAGGTTTTATCCATTAAAACATATTACGAGAAAAAATATCTGGCAGAGGATAAAAACATTAATTATGTACAGTGGAAATTCGCTAAGTCGTAATAGTTTAGAAGAGGATTTCGTAAATTCAAGTTATTATGAAGAGAATTTACCTAACCTGCCTGCTTATTGGTTGTCAAGTTGCTTTAGCTCAAGATAACTTTAAAGAGACTTTCCAAAAGATTTATAAGGATGTCACTGCAAATTCAGAGGCATACGAACGATTAAAATATAGTACCGAACATCTCGGTCATAGGCTTACGGGTTCGGAACATGGGAAGAAAGCTGAAGAACATGCTTTCGAGCTTTTGAGCTCTTATGGCTACGATGTGAGTTATCAACCATTTGCCGCCCAAAGCTGGGCAAGAGAATCTTTAACTTTTAGCCTGAATAAAATTGTTGTGCCGTCGGTTGCATTGGCACATTCCCCTGTAAAAGTTGATCTTCAAGGAGAGCTTGTCGATCTTGCCAATGGCCTTGAGACTGATTACGAAAAAGCAGGTAATAGCGTTAAAGGAAAAATAGCCTTAGTTTATTTACATATCCTTCCTAATTCAGAAAAGAACCTGAAAAATCTACACCGATCTGAAAAAACAGCACTTGCTGCAAAGCATGGTGCGAAAGGTATTGTTTTTATCAACAGTGTGAAGGGTAATGTTTTGCTCACAGGTACTGCTTCAATAACCGGAAAATTGATTGATATTCCGGCTATTTGTATAGGTTTTGAAGACGGAATGAAATGGAAAGAAACCTTAACAAAAGAAAAGGTTCTGGCGGATATTAAAATGAGGAATAAAGCTGAAGAAACGTCAGCAAGAAATATCATAGTGTCCATTAAAGGATCCGAATTTCCTGAAGAAAAGATCGTAATTGCTGGTCATTTAGATAGTTGGGATTTAGCGACAGGTGCTATTGATAATGGTCTTGGTTCATTCACCATTATTGATATAGCAAGGACATTTAAGAAATTAGAATTAAAGCCAAAGCGTTCCATTGACTTTGTCTTATTCATGGGTGAGGAACAAGGCTTATTAGGGTCAAAAGCTTATGTAGAAAATGAAATCCAAAACGGGACTTTAGGTCAAGTCAGGTATATGCTCAATTTTGATATGGTAAATGCACCAATCGGCTTTTCAACCAGCAGAGAAGAAATGCTACCTCTTTTAGATTCATTAGGAGCGATATACGCAGAGGTAGATTCGGAATTTAAAAATACGAATAGCGCGGGAGCAGGATTGCATAGTGATCATCAACCTTTCATGATGCAGGGAATTCCCACTGGTACTGGGGCGGGAGGAAAACTGCCTAATAATGCCGGTCTATATTACCATTCTGATAATGATGTTTTTGATTTAGTAGATAAGGATGGGTTGAAGCAGTCAGTTAGAGTAGGAGCAGCTTATTTATACAGTCTAGCGAATGCGCAAAAAATACCTGTTCAACGATTCTCTGATAATGAAATTGTCAAGTTCTTAGAATCAAAAGGTCTTAAAGAATCACTAATCGTATCGGGGGAATGGCGTTGGGGTAAGTAATTAAATTAAAAACCCTCCGGATTGGATAAAGGTGTTTTTCTTCTCTATAAAAGCACCTTTATCAATGGCTTTCGTTGCTTTTGAGATGATGCTTGTTTTAAAACCTTCTGAAATAGCATCCATTGCCGTAAAATACACACAGAAATCAGCCGCTAATCCACAAACATGAACCTCATTGATATTTCTAGCTCTTAAATACCCTGCTAATCCTGTGTCTTTTCTTCGTCCATTATCATAAAAGCCACTGTAACTATCAATTCTTTCATCCATTCCTTTTCTAAAAATGGCTTCAATCTTTCGGTCATCTAAATCATCAGATATTTCAGAGCCAAAGCTGCCTTGAATACAATGATCTGGCCAGAGAATCTGCTCAAGACCATTCAGGTCAATCAACTCAAAAGGAAGTTTGTCTATATGTTGACTGGCAAAACTTTTATGATTATCCGGATGCCAGTCTTGCGTAGCAACTACTAAATCATAGTCTTTTTGAATGTTATTTATGATGGGAATAATCTCATCTCCTTTGGGAACCTCTAAAGAGCCACCCGGTAAGAAATCATATTGAAGGTCTACGATTATTAATGCTTTCATAGGATCTGCTAATAAATTTTTTAGTCAATGGACAGCATATAACCAACTCCACGGATATTGGTAATTTTAATTCGGTTGTCCTGAGCTAAATATTTTCTGATTCTGCTAATGAAGACGTCTAAGCTACGACCGGTAAAATAGGTGTCATTGCTCCAATAGGTACGAATAATTTCATCTCTAGGTACAACTTTATCTTTATTTTCTATAAGCCTTTTCAGTAGCTCAACTTCGCGGTAGGATAATTTTTCGATGCTATCGCCAATTATCAGCGTGCTTTTTGAGGTATCCAGCATATAATTACCTAATATAAGCTTGCTAGGTGACATGCTTTGTCCTACCTTTTTTAATGCGGCTTCAATTCGTACGATAAGCTCCTCAATTTTAAAAGGTTTACGGATATAGTCATTTGCGCCAAGCTTAAACCCTTTTACAACATCTTCTGTTTGGGTCATGGCAGTTAAGAAAATAATGGGTGTCAATAAATCGATTTTACGAATCTCTTTAGCGACAGTAAACCCATCCATTATAGGCATCATGACATCCAATACGATGATATCGGGTTTATACTTATTATGGAATACTAAGGCTTGCTGACCGTTTAGAACATGGCGTACCTCGAAGCCATGAGCTTCCAGGCTGTCTGAAACGATCATCGCTAGACTTTCCTCATCTTCTACATACAATATGTTTGTCATTTTGCCTCTTTTGGTAAATCTATTACAAAAGTACTGCCAACAGATTCTTCGCTTATCAATTCAATAGTTCCCTGATGTTGTAGAACAATTTGTTTTACATAAGCTAAACCTAATCCAAAGCCCTTCACATTATGGATGTCTCCCGAAGGAACTCTGAAAAAGAGATCAAACACCCCCTTTTGGTAGCTCTTTGGAATTCCTATTCCGTTGTCTTCGATCGATAAGATAATATTATCTCCGTTATCTTTCAAGGAAATTAAAATTTTTACCTGCTCTCCGGCATATTTTATAGCATTATCTAATAGGTTGCTGATTACATTTTTAATATGTGATTGATCAGCATTTATTTTAAATAAGTCACCAGAGGTTATTTTTTGAATTTCTACAGCCTTTTTGGCGAAAAGTTTAGCATTTTCAGTGCATTCGTCTACCAATTCACTCAAGTCAAACCAGGATTTATCCAGGAGTACCCCATTTGTTTCAGCTACATCAACTTGAAGAACTCGCTCAATCATATTCGATAGATGTTCTAGTTCCTGCCTTGATATTGCCAAATATCTATTCATACGCTCCTTATCATCTTTAGCACCGAACCGCTGAATGGATTCAACGGCCGCCATAACAGTTGAAACTGGTGTTTTAAGTTCATGAGTCATGTTATTAACAAAAGCCTTTCTCATTCTTGCCAATTGATTTTGCTTTCTGATCGTGGCCAATAAACTCAGAAAAGTCCCTATTAATGCGATGATTAAGATTAGAGAAAAAACCAATTGCCAGCCAATAGATTTCAACAAATAAGCGGTAGGATTTTTATAATCTACTTCAAGGTAAAGGTTTTTAGAAAGATCGACGACAATTGGGCGTGTTTTACTGTCCGAAAAACGCTGCCTATAAAAATCTTTATTACGATCGTCTTCATGAGGAAGGGTGGATAGTTTTAACTCAAAAGGAGAGTACATGCCTCTTTCTTTTAAAGAGTTTGCAAGTCTGATTTTTAAAGAATCAATCGTGGGTTCGGTCCAATTAATGGTTTTAAATACATAAGAGGAGATAAAATGCCTACTCATCTTACTCCTGTCATTACTAGCACTGTCTACAGAAAACTGTTTATCATCAGGATTTCGCCGACCGAAATTCAGATTTTCTATTATGCTCTTAGCAGAATCTATATTTATCTCAGGATACTTTTCTTTGAAAGCAGCAGAAAGTCTGTCGATCCGTAAACTTCTCTGGCTCAGATTCTCTTTTTGAATCTCTTCTTCATTCTCATCGTAGAAGTCTTGAACAACATCAAAAAGTTCATGTTCCGTCATTCCCAGATAGAATTGCTTATGTCCGAAGTAACTCCCAAATAACCAAAAACCCAGCACCACGATAATTCCCCCAATTGTCAGTACAATGGAAGCCAATAATATTTTATACTTTTTTAACATAATTAAAACAAATTTAAATTAGTAGATTTGCTCCGCATAAATTAAAGCGACCTTTTAACAAATTATAACACTGATTAACATAGTGATTGGTAAATTGTCGCATAATTGCATGATTTAACGTTATACGGTCAAGTGATTTATGCTGCTTACAGAAGATTTTCAAAGGAAAAGTCAGAAGGCTTCTTATCATTTGTTATGAATATAGAATTTAACATATTATAACATATAATAACAAAAGATATCCTGTTGCATTCCATACTTTTGCTAGACTAATGATTTTATGATTAAATATTTACGAATTATTCTTTTTGCTACCCTTGGTTTAGGTGCTGCTTTGTTTACAGTTAGTTGCGATAAGGATATGTCGATTTCGTTGGATAACGAAAATATTGACAACCTGAACGTTACTTCTGACGACACACTTTCTGCTGTTGTCTCCACTGTACAAATGCCTAACATACCAACTTCAGGGACCGGCGTAATCCTTGTAGGTAAATTCGCACAACCCGTGATTGGTAGTTTAAAGTCTACTTCCTATTTTCGTATTAACCCAACAGGAATTACAAGTGATATTCCTACAAATGCTACTTTCGACTCTTTAAATTTAATACTGAGACCAAGCTATAGCAAATTTGTATACGGTGATACTACTAAATTTCAAACGCTTACCGCGCACAGACTAACTCAATCCCTAGAAACTAAAACAATTGATAATTCATTAACAGGACTTCCATTACCATTGTATATTACTGGTCCTGCTATTTTTGGGCAGCAAAAATTCAATTATGCTTCTGAAGCGCTAGGATCTGTGAGATTCCTTCCTCATATCAATAAGATTGATTCTGTATCCATGAGATTGGATGATGTGTTAGGGAAAGAGTTTTTTAGCAAAATTAAATCCTCAGATATTGCTTTCAATTCATCTACAAATTTTCAAGAATATTTTAAAGGCTTAAGTCTTGTTTCAGATGACCAAAACAGCGCAATGGTAGCTTTCTCGGATACCTTACAGGTGAAAGTTAATTATTCATACATAGGTACTGATGGTTTTAAAAAGAATGCCTCGAAGGTATTGAACATGACTGAAAAGGCTTATCAGTATAATCAACTTGAAAATGATTTAAGTGAAACCTCTTTTGAAGGTTTGAGCACAACTAAATCGATAAGTAGCGAGAGTACAAATGGTGTTGCTTTTATACAGGCAGGTACGGGTGTGGCAGCGGAAATTAAATTCCCGGCATTGAGAGATTTCATTCAACAATCTGGTGTGGCCATAAATAAAGCAGAATTAGAAATTGAAATTGAAGGTTCACATCTTGGGTTTTATCCACCCGCAGTAAACCCGGTCTTGTTTATTGCTGACGCAAGAGTGCCGATTTCATTTGTTAGAGAACCTTTTACTAATCAAATACAAGCTGGAACCTATTTAATAGGAAATAGTTTGGGTAAAAAAGGTAGATATGTTTTCAATCTGATTGAATACATCAAAACAGCTACAGATCCCAATGCACAGGATAGATCGTTGTTTTTAACGATGTCTCCGCCATCTTTATTTTATACAGGATATACTACTGTATTGGCAACGCAAAACAATAAACCGAACATTAAATTAAATATCGTATATACAAAATTTAAATAGTCTATGAATAAGAGAAATTGGCTTGTACTACTTTTGATAGGAGCCTTAGCAATTACTACTTTTAATTCCTGTAAAAAAGAGGAGAGCACTGATACAGACGATGGTCCAACAGAGTGGGAGAAATCCATTGTCTTTACAGGAAAACCAAGAAATGGAGCCGCAACATTTACAATCAATGATGTAGCTTATTTAGTTGGAGGACAAATGAAATCTACAGATCTTTTAAGTGACTCTTACTCATTTGATGGAACGGCTTGGACTAAAAGAGCTGATTTTTCAGGTCCTCAACGTCATAGTGCTGTTGGTTTTGCAGTAGCAGGAAAAGGATATGTAGGTTTAGGATATGGTTCTACAGGTGAAACATCTGGTCCACTTAAAGATTTTTATCAATATGATCCTGCAACAAATGCATGGACTAAAATCGCTGATTTCCCTGGTGATGCTCGCCATAGCGCAGTCGCATTTACCTTAGGAAATGCTGCATACGTAGGTTTGGGAAGAATCGATGCTACAGATGAAACTTTCTCAGATTTCTATAAATATGATCCTGCAGCGAATAAATGGACAGAAATTCAAACTTCCTTTAGCAACAAAAAAGGTGATGCTTATGCATTCGTAATTAATAATGTTGCTTATGTAGGTGGCGGTTACTCAAACGGAGTTCCTACTGATGATTTCTATTCGTTTGACGGAACAACATGGAAAAAAGAAAAAGGATTAACTGAAGATGATAAAGATGCGAGACGTTTCAGAGCTGGAGCATTTACTATCGGTAATAACGGTTATGTGGTAAGTGGTCGTTCTCAATCAGGTGTTGTCGGTACGGTGTGGAAATACAACCCATCAGATAAAACATGGACAGATGGAAGTCAAGCTCTACCTTCTGCTCGTGAGAAAGCAGTGTCCTTTGCGATTAAAGGAAAAGGATATATCACAACAGGTAATAATGGTAGTGGATCATTCTTTGATGATACCTTCGAGTTTACACCGGTTAGATAATATTTTATATTACGATAGAAAAGGGATGGTTTTCAAAAAACCATCCCTTTTTTCGTAATGAACGAAAAGAAACTTGACGCTTAGATAGAATTATTAATCTCAATTCTGAAGAGAATATTATTACGGACTATCTCCTAATAATTGTAATCTTTAGAAAAATAAAAACCCTGAAATACATATTATTTCAGGGTTTTTATTTGACTAGATTGTCTTTTCTTATATCTTCTTACTAGAGGTATGGGTTAAATTAACCCCTTCGCATTTAATAATTCAGCAACCTGAATAGCATTTGTTGCGGCACCTTTACGAAGATTATCGGCAACGACCCAAAGATTAAGTGTCTTCTCTTGTGTTTCATCTCTGCGGATACGTCCAACAAAAACCTCATCCTTTCCATGTGCGTCTTTAGGCATTGGATATTCCAGTTTTGAAGGATTATCAACGACAACAACTCCTTCTTGAGCGGTTAATGCTGCACGAACATCTGCTAGGTCAAATTCATGTTCAAATTCAATATTTAAAGACTCTGAGTGTCCTCCGATTACAGGAATACGAACCGTAGTGGCAGTAACCTTAATAGAATCATCTCCCATGATCTTATTCGTCTCATTAATCATCTTCATTTCCTCTTTTGTATATCCGTTGTCCTGGAATACATCAATCTGAGGAATAACATTTAAATCAATAGAATAAGGATAAGCTTTTTCTCCTTCCACACCTTTGCGTTCGTTCATTAATTGATCAACCGCTTTAACGCCGGTTCCGGTTACAGACTGGTAAGTGGATACCACCACGCGTTTAATTTTATATTTTTCGTGTAGTGGTTTTAATACCACCACCATTTGTATGGTAGAACAATTTGGATTTGCAATAATTTTATCTTCAGCAGTTAAAACATCTCCATTCACTTCAGGAACAACTAGTTTTTTCGTTGGATCCATGCGCCAAGCTGATGAATTATCAATGACAGTGATTCCTGCTTCAGCAAATAGAGGAGCATATTCTGTAGAAGTACTGCCTCCGGCCGAAAATAAAGCAACATCAGGTTTAAGTGCAATAGCTTCAGCTGGCGTCACAACCTTATACTTCTTTCCCTTGAAATCGATTTCCTTACCCTTGCTTCTTTCTGATGCTACTGGGATCAACTCGGTTACCGGGAAATTACGTTCCGCCAAAACTGTTAACATTTCTGACCCGACTAGTCCCGTCGCGCCTACTACTGCAACTTTCATAATTAATTTTTGCTTTTAAATTGAATAACTATAGATATTATTAATGTAGCAAACATACTAAATAAACATGAATCTTTTTGTTATATTTTAGCTTTTACTAATTGATAATCATTATCATAGAATATTATTCAATAAGTTTTACAGATGAGTGTGATTCATTCAGTAAAACATCTTTTTTATTGACAATGTTTCATTGAAAAATTGCTTTTACAGTGTATAATTTTTATTCAGCTTTTTGATAGTAAAAAATTAAATCATACGTTTGCGCAATATGTTTTTGAAGCATCATTTTTAGGCATTTAATCGGTAATTTTGCCCTATTATTTCATACATATTGAAATAAAATTTATCTAAAACTATCATTGCCATAATGAAAGAAATCATTTTGATGATTGGAGCCAATGGACAGATTGGTTCTGAATTAGCTGCAGCGCTACGTAAGAAGTTTGGAAACCAGAATGTTATTACCTCTGATATCAGAGCTCCCAAGGAAATTGCCGAAGGTGAAATCTTTGAAACATTAAACGTGCTGGACAAAGAAGCAATAAAAGCTTTAATTCTAAAGTATAAACCGACACAAATCTATTTATTAGCTGCGATGTTGTCTGCCACAGGAGAACAGTATCCTCAAAAAGCATGGGATTTGAATATGAATGGTCTGCTGAATGTATTGGATTTAGCAGTAGAATTAGGGGTTAAAAAAATCTTTTGGCCTAGTTCAATAGCCGTATTCGGCCCCCACTCTCCTAAAATTGATACACCACAATATTGTGTCATGGATCCAAACAGCATTTATGGTATCAGTAAACTTGCAGGTGAAAGATTATGTGAATACTACCATAATAGATATGGATTGGATATCCGCAGCATTCGCTACCCGGGAATTATATCCTGGCGCACAGAACCCGGAGGTGGTACAACGGATTATGCTATTCATATTTTCTTTGAAGCCATCAGACAAGGAAAATATACCTCCTTTTTATCTGCTAATTCTGAGCTCCCAATGTTATATATGGATGATGCAGTAAGAGGAACAATAGAATTGATGGATGCACCTTCTGACAAGCTTAGCATCCATTCTAGTTATAATTTGGCAGGGGTAAGTTTCACACCAACCCAAATAGCTGAAGAAATTAAAAAAATTCTCCCTAATTTTGAGATATCCTATTCAGACAATGATCCACGTCAGGCAATTGCTGATTCATGGCCTAAAAGCATCAATGATGATGAAGCGAGAGCAGACTGGGGTTGGAAACCAACATTTGATCTGGCAGGAATGACTAAAGACATGCTGGAGAATCTTAAAACAAAACTAAAATAAAATGGGTAGAGCTTTCGAATTTAGAAAAGAAAGAAAATTCAAACGTTGGGCCAAAATGGCCGTTCAATTTACGCGTCTTGGAAAAGAAATTGCAATGGCAGTAAAAGAAGGCGGGCCTCATCCGGAGAATAACTCACGCTTACGTACTGCAATCCAAAATGCGAAAGCTGTTAACATGCCTAAAGACCGTGTTGAAGCAGCTATCAAAAGAGCCTCTGAAAAAGATTCTAAAGGCTATGAAGAATATGTTTATGAAGGTTACGGGCCACACGGTGTACCCGTATTAATCGAAACCGCTACAGATAATACGAACAGAACCGTAGGAAATATCAGAAGTTACTTCACTAAAGCTGGTGGCTCTCTAGGTAAAACCGGCTCGCTTGATTTTATCTTTCAAAGAAAATCTATCTTCCGATTCCCTGCAGCCGAAGACACCGATATTGAAGAGCTTGAATTGGAACTTATCGATGGAGGTCTGGAAGAATTATATGTAGAGGCAGATGAAGAAGGAAATGATGTTATCGTCGTACAAACATCTTTTGAAGACTTCGGAAATATGCAGCGTTTGTTGGAAGAAAGAGGAATTGAAGTTTCTTCTGCTAAGCTCGAGCGTATCGCTCTTTCTCATACTAATTTAACGGAAGAACAGGCAGCGGATGTCTTGAAAATGATCGATAAGATCGAAGAGGATGACGATGTACAGGCAGTATACCATAATATGGATTAATACTATCTGCTTGATATGATAAACGAAGAGGGCACTGCCCTCTTTTTTCATTAAAATGATCTTACGAATTTCAATATACTCTTGAATATTCCGGAATTGACCTAAGCATGTAAGTTTTTCTGTCTAAATGTATACATTTGTATATGCTATCCTTTACCGAGTTTTTTACTAAAAAGAAAATCGATATCAATGCTTTGGAAAAAGCACAGCCGGATTTGTATCAAGAATTTGATAGAGATTACGCATTGATGGGGGAGAAAAGTTTCGACCACAGCAAAAAATTCTGGTTCAATAGATTGAGAAAAGAGTATTTACTGGAGGAAATGGAAATACCGGTAGCTAAGGTTCCGGAAATCAAAATTACTAAAGAAGATATTAAAAAGGAAGCATCTGTCGAATCAAGACCGACAGGCTTTAAGCCAAAATTTAAGCCTAAATCCGTTACATCCATCGAAGAAAAAGCTGAAACTAGTACTGAAGAAAAGACAGCTACTTCTGCTGCGCCGTCAGGTTTTAAACCGCGTTTTAAAGCTTCTAACCTACCGAAGAAATCTGAAGAGGATGAGGTTGTTAAAGGTGATGTGGCATCTCCACAGACTAGCAATAGCCCTGAGGTAAGCGAATCTCTGAAAGCTGATAAGCCCAAAGGCTTTACGCCAAGGTTTAAAGCATCGAATCTTCCTAAGAAAGTCGAGGAGGCTCCTAAAGAAGATACAGCATCTACCGAAGAGCCTACATCAGCTAAATCAGAAGAGGAAGTTTCCAAACCTAAAGGCTTTACGCCAAGGTTTAAAGCATCGAATCTTCCTAAGAAAGTCGAGGAGGCTCCTAAAGAAGATACAGCATCTGCTGAAGAGCCTACATCCGCTAAATCAGAGGAGGAAGTTTCCAAACCCAAAGGCTTTACGCCAAGGTTTAAAGCCGGAATTACAAAGACAAACACTAACCAAGAACATAAAGAAGAAGCACAGGATAAGCCTGAATCTTCTGAAACCATTATTCCCAAACCTGAAAATCCATCTACCAACATCACATCGAAACCTGTGGGATTCAAACCACGCTTTGGAGCAAAAAAGCAAACTGATCAGAATGATAAAGAGGATTAGTTTCTACTAGTAAACTCCAAAGAAATTTTTATTTTTATGAACTAAAATGAGTTTAAACTATGTTAAAAGAAGAAAGGCAAGCCTACATTATACATCAAATCAATATTCACAATAAAGTCCTTTCATCGGATTTAAGTGTTCAATTGAATGTTTCAGAGGATACAATTCGCAGGGATTTAAATGAGTTGGCAGAGAGTGGTAAGGTGTTGAAAGTATATGGAGGAGCATTATCCAAATCATTTCAATACCCATTTCAAGAAGGAAATGTATATGCTAAAGAAGCAAAGAAAGAAATTGCTTCTAAAGCGATTTCTCTGATTCAAAGTGGAATGACAATACTTGTGGGCGGTGGTACAAGTATGATCGAGCTAGCTCGATTAGTTCCTAAAGATGTTCAATGCACCTTTTTTACAATTAGTCCTTTAGTGGCTCTTGAATTGGCAGAAAAAGAAAACCTTGAAGTAATCTTATTAGGAGGTAAACTTTCCAGAAATACAAATGTTGTTTCGGGGTCTCAGGTGATCAATGAACTCTCTGACATTAAGGTTGACCTGTGCCTGCTGGGAACAAATAGCTTATCAGTGGAAGAAGGAGTGACCGATTCTGATTGGGAAGTTGTGCAAATCAAGAAGGCGATGATAAAATGCTCTCAAAGGTTGGGTGTATTGAGTATTGTAGAAAAGTTAAACTCGAACCAAAAATTAAGAGTCTGTACACTCAAGGACATAACTTACCTCATAACGGATTTAAATCCAAAACATCCAAGTCTAGAAGAGTTTAATAAGCAGATTACTGTTATTTAATTCTTATTCTTTTTAAAGACTTTATAACGGATGGCTCGTTCCACGAGCCATTTGTTGCTTTCGATAAATAAGTTGTGCCATAACAAATTATAATCAATGCCGCGGTTAAAGATTGAACGTTTAGCACGCTTCAATAATTTTACCAAACTATAATCCGATAAGCCGTTAAACGGCTTTGCATAATAAGCGGCATGGTTGTTCTCCCATTCTTCAACAGCTTTTTTTGTTACATATTCCTCATAATCTTCCCTCTGAATTTTAGCCGATAATGGTTTTACGATTCCTTCAGAAAAAGATTTATCCCTTAAAATCACTTCTTGATTTTTCTTTTCAATAATATGTAAATGATAGTTGACTAGTTTTTTATCTTCAAAGTCTAGCTCCAATAAACCGCCGCTATTCCATTGAGGATGATTTGAAGGATAATCAAAATAGAAGTTTCCCAAGCTATAGACGATCAATTTTCCTTTGTATTCTTCAATCCCTTGGAGCACATGTGGATGATGTGCAACGATGACATCCACACCCAAATCGATAAGTTCTTTGTATCGCTCTCGCCATTCAGGAATAGGGACATCTAATAATTCTACTCCAGCATGAATCTGAACAATTAAAACATCTACCTCTTTCCTGTATTGTAGGATATCCTGATTAACTCTTTTTGCATTCACCCAGGCATGGCCGACCTTCCGATCTCCATTCAACGCTCCATAGCCATTTTCACCATAAGCAAGTAAGCCATACTTCACCTGATTGAAAACCCTTATTTTTAAACCATACGCATCTTCTTCTTTTCCCACTCCTAAAACTTCATCCTCCGGAAAAGATTTTACCGTTTTTAATAAAGCCTCTTTTCCATAATCATTGATATGATTATTTGCCATGCAAAAGCAGTTAAATCTTAATTCTTTTAACCATGCTGGGGAATCAGGATGTTGAGCGACCAACGGACCTGTCTTATCAATAGCTTTTCCATAACCACTTAATGGAGCCTCAAAATTACAGGATCTCAATTGGGCTGATTCCAATAAGTGCTGTAAATCTTCAGAGAAATGTGGCTTACTTTCGCAGACAACGTCTCCGACAAAGACAAACTTATGCTTGGTTTCTGCTTGCATCTCTCTTTAATAGTAAAGTTTCAATAGGTTTAATTGTAATATAAGCAAAATATGCCTCTAATAGCTCATTTTTTGCACCTAAGAGTTTCAAAACCCCCTTAACTTTTGGGGTATGCATCAAGGTTTGGAAAAGACGTTCCTTACGGCCGATATGCATAATCTTTTGGTTTATCCAGTTCAGATATTCCGGATTCATCAGTTCTTTCAATACATTAACTTGAAGTGGGGCCAATGTTTCATTTAATAGCGCATAATAATTCAGCGAATTTTGATAGGTTGATTTATGCTTCTCCTCTTCAAACAATAAGTTATTCTTTCTGAAGAAATCCCTTTGCCAGTTTCTGTTTTCCTTCCGTTCTGTTGGTAGGTTAAGCATCGCTAATGCGATTTCTTCATCTACAAAAGGTGAATAACCGGGATAGCCCATCTTGGCCGGGACCGAGATCAGATATTGTAACATCATCATCTTCGTTCGCATAGCGGTGATAATCCGATATTCTGCGGATTTAAGGTAATCCTTTTGTTTATCATATATTGGCTCAATGATCGAACTGTAATCTACATTGCCGGCTAATTTAGAATCTGCACTCATTCCGTGCGTATAACCTAAAGTTCTGTAAGCTGCTGCATTTTCCACCATCGGAACCTTAACAGCTCCCGCCCAGGCATCACCTATGATCCCACTTAACAAATGCATTTTATTACCAGACTCCAATGCCTTGATTTTATCATAAAACTCCATGTGATAAGTTCCCGAAGCAGCCACTGCCGGACCGAACTGATCATACCACTGATCCATGTAAACATTGAATTTCCCTAACGGAATCCGTTTCCAATAAGTGCCCAATCTTTGGGATAATAAACGTGCATGGACCGATTCACGTGATTCATCCTGATTTAAAGAGGTTCCATAAGTGTAAGCATGGATTCTCTTTTTATCCTCCAAAAGGACATTCATCAGTCGAGAATCAAACCCTCCGCTTGTTGGAATCAAAATATCATCTTCAAAGCTTTTCGCCCAATCATTTACTTTTCTACTGATCTTCTCCAGCACGTCATCTTCATTGGTTTTCTTTCCTAGTAAGGCAAGGGTTGTATCCTCCCCGTCCTGAATGTAAAGCTTGGCACCCTCTACTGATAAAACCTGATGAGGCAACAGATATTGTACATCTTTAACCGGCGTTCTCCCAAAAACAGCGTACCCGAAATCTAAATAGGCAGATAATCCTTCCGGATCAATTTCCAGATTGGGATAATCGATTACTTCATTGATATGTTCACTGTATTTTCCCGTTTTTAAATTGTAGAAAATAGTTTCATAACCTACCCAATTTCCTTTTGCAACTTCCATTAAGCTTTTTTAGATATTTTCTTCTTTAATAGTCCTAATAACTCCGTCCAGATATCATTTCCCAATATGTGATTAATGCCAATATAAATGATTGCGAATATAATGGTTTGGACAACGATCAAGATTAAGTAATGAGAGGTCAAATTAAAATACAAAGGCAGATAAGCAATTCCCGCAGCGAAAGCACTGATCAGAAATGATGGTAATATATCTTTTATCTGCGTGAAAAAACGGTATCCATAGACCTTCCCGCTCATTATGGTTGAAATAATATAGCAGATTATCCGGACGGCTATCAACCCATAAATAATAGCTAATATACCATGTTTATAGGTAAAGAACAGTAAAACCATCGCAAGGGAAACTTTAATAATTTCCAGCGTTAGGGAGAATTTCGAACGACCTTTGATATTTAGAAAATTGACATTCATATCCGTCAGCGAAGTAAATAATCCTGCAAAACAGAGTAGTTGGAAAAATACGACTGAAGGAAGCCAGGTATCAGTTAGTGCAAATACAAAACCTGGTTTCGCTACACAAATGGCCAAAAAACTAACCGGGAATAACACAAATGCTAAAGTAGACATAGTCTTTCGGCAGGCATTTAAAAATCTGGGAAGATCGTCCTGTATAGGCGTTAATGTAGACAAGGTCGTTCCCTGTATGATAGAAGAAAGTAAGAGATTAGGGGTTTCTCCCCATTTATTCCCTTGATAATAATATCCGGTTTCTACTAATGTAAAATGTGTTTTTATAAATGAATAGTAAAATGGAGATAAGACTTTTCCAATCATGTTAGAAAACATAAAGGATAAGGAAAAGGAGGCATGGTTTCGTAATGAAGCAGATCTATAGCGCAGGTTCAATTTCCAATCTCCCCACAACCAGAGCATTATAGTACGAAAAGTTGAATATAAAACCGGTTGTAATAATAATGCCCATACCCCAAAACCTAACCACGCGATAAGCACAGCAATAAGACCGGAAAGAAAAACAGATAAAAAGTTGATCTTAGCAGTAAGATTAAACTGAAAATTCTTCAGAATCTTTACATATTGCACAATGCCGAAAGAATGAACGATGATTTGTAAGAATAATATTCGTGCATATAATGTTAAGCCTTTAATTTCATTATAACGTTCTATGTAAGGAGCTGCAAAAAAAAGGATGAAGTAAAGGCTACAGCTAATTGTCAGATTAAACACAAACATCGTAGAATAATCCAATTCATTGACAACTTTCGTTCTTACAAGAGAAGTTGCAAGGCCACTATCCACAAATGAGGTCGCAATGGTAGAAAATATCAATAACACCGCAATAACACCAAAATCTTCCGGAACCAATAATCTTGCTGTAATAATCCCCACAATGGTGACCACAGCCTGATTCCCAAATCGGTCTACCGCATTCCAGAATAAACCATTGATGGTTAGTTTTTTCGTGTTTTCGCTCATGAATTTTCTTAATCAGCAAATTTAGGAAAGATTATTGTACAGTTACATAAAAATGCTATTATACTTAAGCATTATAATATTTACTCATATCTTTGATTTAGAATAGTTTGAATTTCCTTTTTACATGTTAGCACCAATAGCTTTATTTGTTTACAACAGACCCATACATACGCGTAAGACACTAACAGCTCTGGAAGCCAATCCTTTGGCAGAAGAGTCTGATATTTACATCTTTTCAGACGGCGCAAAAACTGCTCAGGATATTGAGGCTGTAAATCAAGTCCGTTCTATTATCCGGGAACCCTGGAAATTTGGCCATATCTTTATTATTGAACGTTCTCAGAATAAAGGATTAGCCAATAGCATTATTGAAGGCGTAACGCAGGTCGTACAGAAACACGGAAAGATTATTGTTTTGGAAGACGATCTGGAAACCTCTCCTTTTGCATTACAGTATTTTAATGATGCGCTGAACCAATATCAGGATAAAGAAAAGGTAATGGAGATTTCAGGATATATGTATCCCGTGGATAAAGCAAAGCGATTGCCGCAATCTTTCTTCTTTCGCGTTGCAAATAGTTGGGGATGGGCAACCTGGGAAAGAGCATGGAAACATTTTAATCCTGACATTGATGAATTAACGAAGAACTTTACGCGAAAAGACCGAAAAGCCTTCAGTGTGGATAACTCAGAAAACTTCTGGAAACAGGTAAAACAGTTTAAAGCGGGAAAAATTAATTCCTGGGCTATAAGGTGGTATTTATCAGTTTATAACCAAAGAGGATTAGTTCTATATCCTAGAAATTCCTTTATTCAGAATACGGGAACTGACGGTTCCGGCACCCATTCTGATGTTGATCAGGTATATCGGGTAGAATTGGCAAAGAAAACTGTTCGCAAATTTCCTGTTCTTGTTGAAGAAGATCCGATTGCTTATGATGCGATCAAAGATTTTTATAAAAACAGAAAAGGAACTTTCTTTGAAAGGTTAGCCAGGTATATCGATAAGAAGATGCTGGAGCGGAAAATGCGTAAGCTCAAATCCTAATTTTCGTCAAGATTCTTGAAGAAAAGTGTTCGCTTGGTCTTTGCTGCCAATGCATAGCCCTTAGAAAGCATTAATTGATAAACCTCGGACTTCTCCAGATCTGAAATGCTTAGTTCTTCTTCAACCAAGACAAATGTCGGTCGGTATTGCTGCCAATCATTGCTATTCAATACGATTAAATCAAACCCTTCCGCATCAACGGATAGGAAATCTATCTTTTTCCCTTTAGGAACATGCTGGTCTAAAACCTGTTTTAATGGTAAGGTTGGGACAGGGATAGTCTTTGTTAAATGATAACGGGCATTTAATCCATCTCGCTTTTCAGAAATTTCTTTCGAAAAACCATTTAGTGCAGGTTCATTAAAGCAATAGTAAGTTAACTCTTGTGGACTTTCACTGATTCCTATATTTAGATTTGTGTCTCTCCGTCTAAACCATTTGAACCACTTCATAGCCTCCGGCGAAGGTTCTATATTAATACCCCGCCATCCTTTCTTATAAAAATACATCGTATTTGAAAAGCGGTAAGGGTGGTGAGCACCCACATCAACGTAAAAACCTTTGTAGTTTTTTCTGCCTTCATAAAACCCCCGAATAACCATATCTTCACCTTCTTGTGAATAAGATCTAGCATGAAAGAACTTGTGGACAGGTAAATAGGTGAGGATCGCTTTCTTCAGTTTCGACATCGGGTTTTAATATTTTTATAATTGTTTAAAATCTAGAATTTAAAGTACAATTAATTTTAACTAACTGTATGTTATTAAACGAAATTTTTAACCTTTTAACATTCTATTGCCTATTTTTGTAAGAATTAATCAAATTAATAATTGCCATTAAACATGGGATATCCAAAAGTTTCTATAATTACCATTGTTTACAATAATGCTCGGGATATTCGACATACGCTGGCTTCTGTGGATAGCCAGACCTATCCGAATATTGAGTATATCGTTATTGATGGTCAATCAACTGATGGTACCCTGGATGTTATCAAAGAATATAACGATACAATCAGCACTTTAGTTTCCGAGAAAGATAATGGCATTTATGATGCAATGAACAAGGGATTGAGTCTGGCAACTGGCGATTATGTGCTCTTTCTGAACTCCGGAGATGAATTGTATGAACCCACTACCCTGGAGAAAATCTTTGGTAATGATGATCATGCCGATATCTATTACGGAGAAACCAAGCTGGTCAATGAGGACAGGGAAATAATTGGAGATCGCCGACATAAAACACCTGAACACTTCGATTGGACATCTTTTAAATACGGCATGAACGTATGTCATCAGGCTATATATATTAAACGTAGCTTAACCTCACCCTATGATTTACAATATAAACTTAGTTCTGATATTGACTGGGTGATCAGAGCAGCTAAGCAGGCAAAAAAAATTGTCAATGTTAAGGACTATGTCGCTAAATACTTAGTGGGAGGTATGTCTCAGCAAAGACACAAACAGAGCCTAAAAGAGCGCTACGAAATATTCAAAAAATACTATGGCCTCGTGCCAAACATCTTTAACCATGGTGTAATTGCTATGCGTTTATTGTTACATCGAATGAAGCATGGCAAAACAAGAGACTAATCTTTTTAATCCCAATATATTAGTAGAGTTGGCAAATACAAAAATGCCCTTTGGAAAATATCAGGGATATTTACTTTGTTATCTACCGGAGCCCTATTTAGCATGGTTCAAAAGCAAAGGTTTTCCTCCCGGAAAAATAGGGGTTCTTTTAGAAACCTTGTATGAAATTAAACTCAACGGCTTAGAGTATTTATTAACACCTTTAATCAAAAAGTGATATAAATCAATTTTTGATGCTCACATTTTTTTATCTTTGCAGCATAATTTAAACATTAAACGCCGTTTGCAGCGGTATCAATGAATATATGGCACAATATCAAACATTGCTGTACTATTGTTACAGCCCAATAGAGAACGCGGAAAAATTCGCTGAAGATCATTTAGAATTTTGTAGATCACTTGGATTAGTCGGACGTATTATCGTTGCTGATGAAGGTTTAAATGGGACAGTTTCAGGTACTGCTGAAGCTTGTAAAGCTTATATGGATGCCATACATGCTGACCCGAGATTCTCAAAAACGGATTTTAAGATTGATGATGTAGAAGAGCTATCTTTTATTAAGATGCACTGTCGATACAAAGAAGAGATTGTACACTCCGGACTTCGTAATCCCTCGATAATTGACCCTAACAAACAAACAGGAAAACATTTAGAGCCTAAAGATTTCCTTGCGTTGAAAGATCAAGAGGATGTCGTGGTGCTTGATGTTCGATCAAATTATGAACACCATGTCGGGCGCTTCAAAAACGCGGTCACATTAGATATCGAAAACTTCCGTGAATTCCCAGAGAAAGTCAAAGAATTAGAGCACCTAAAAGGGAAGAAGATCCTTACCTATTGTACTGGAGGTATTAAATGTGAAAAAGCTTCAGCCCTATTGTTGAAAGAAGGTTTTGAAGATGTTTACCAATTGCATGGCGGCATTATTAAATACGGAAAAGAAGCAGGTGGTGAAGATTTCGAAGGCGAATGTTATGTTTTTGATAATCGGGTTACTGTTCCCGTAAATTCAGTTAACCCTTCTATTGTTTCTACTTGTAGAAACTGTGGGAAAACTACCAAGAAAATGATTAACTGCGCGAATCCTGACTGTAATGAGCACTTCACACAATGTGATGAATGTGGTTGGGAATTGGATGGCTGTTGTTCAGATGAGTGTAAGACGCATCCTAGAAAACGTGAATATGATGGTACCGGATATTATGTTAAAATCCCTCAACCTGTCAATTTGGATAAAATTTCTAAACGTAAGCATAAAAAGTTTATAAAAAATTAAAGCTTTATTGAAAACTTTAAAAAAATCCATTTATCTTTCAAAAGGTAAATGGATTTTTTATAACCTAAAAAAATGAAAAATGGATAGTCAAAAAGTAGATATGTTTTTAATGACGAACAATAAGTTCTTTGAATCTTATCAATTAATGGAAATTAAAGACGTATTGTCAAGAGCTGATGATAGTAAATTTACAAACATACAAATTCAGCAATACAAGGATCCAACAACCGTGTTGATCGTTTCACTATTAGCCGGATCCCTTGGTATCGATCGTTTTATGATCGGTGATACGGGTTTGGGAATTGCTAAGTTACTTACTTGTGGTGGCTTAGGTATTTGGGCTATTATCGATTGGTTCCTGATTATGGGAGCTACCAAAACTAAGAACTTTGAGAAACTTATAACCTCGTTAAGTTATTAACCAATGACTAATCAAAGAAACAGGCTCTATCTAATTACAGGGATAGTTTGTTTCTTTGGCTTAATATGGCTTTTTCTGGATTATTTTACCACGGTAGATCAAACAATCTGTCCGGTAAAACTTGTTACAGGTTATCCATGTCCTTCCTGTGGGACTACCCGATCCATAACAGCCCTATTACATGGGGATGTGGTTCAAGCCTTTATGATAAATCCCTTTGGTATTATCTCAAGCATATTGGTTATATCAGTAATTGCATTATTGATCTTAGATGTGTTCGCAAAAAAGGATTATTATTTTAAAACCTATGTTAAAGTAGAGCAATTTCTGCAGCAGCATAAAATTATTAGCGTTATTCTGGTATTACTTGTAATCGCAAATTGGATATGGAACATCTCGAAAGGACTATAAACTTTAGCCCAAAAGAAATTACTGAAAACGAACGTGAATATGCATCAAATAGTTATTTGATGTCTTTATTCGCCTTATTTGTAGGATTACCTTTGCCTATCTTTAATCTACTTGCAACGATTATTTTCTACCTGGGCAATCGGAAGTCTACCCGATTTGTGAAATGGCACTGTACACAAGCGCTTATCTCCCAATTCTTCGTTTTCTTTTTTAATACGGCTGCCTTTTGGTGGACGATTTCTATTATCCTACAGCATAAAGAAATAAGCAATCCATATATAGCTTATATTATCCTTATCCTTATTATTAATCTCGTGGAAATTGTTTCTACCATTTATACAGCCGTGCAAACCAGAAAAGGGATACATGTTAGATGGTATTTGTTTTCCGATATCACTGATAATATATTGAAAAAATGAAGATACTAGGCAAATTCCTTCTGTTGGCTGTTGGTATAGCTGCTCTCTTTATGCTTTTATTACAAGTAAATTGGGTTGGTATTTTTGAGATAAAACAGAATCAGGAAAGACTTGAGAAGAAATTGGGAAAACTTGTATTAGATCAGGTGGTCTCAAAGTATGAAAAGATCGAAGATGACGCTATTGATAATACACTTGACTCGATATTCATCCCTCTCCTAAAAGAGAATAATATCTCCGTCAAAAATTATGAACTTTTTCTGATAAAAAATGAAGAAGTAAATGCTTTTGCTCTCCCTGATGATAAAATTATCATCACGACCGGTTTGATTAATTTCTTAGATAGTGCAGATTACTTGGCCGCGATACTGGCCCATGAAATAGCACACTGTGAGGAAAATCATGTGATGAAATCTTTGGTTACCAATTTCGGATTAGACCTGTTGTTATCCGGTTCCGGCACGGGCGAAGTAACAAACTTTATCACAGGTCAGGCCTTTTCCAGAAAATTGGAAAAAGAAGCGGATGAAAAAGCAATAGATTATTTAGATGAAGCCAGTATAGATCCTGTCAGTTTAGCTCATGTGATGGAGCTGTTTGATGCATATTTAACCTCGGATACTGATGTAACCTGGATTTCATCCCACCCTGCCCCCGCAGATCGTAGTAAATATATTTCTCAGAAAGTTGAAAAGCTCGACTCAGATGATAAAAAGTATATAACTCCTGTGACAATGAAAACTTGGAATGACTTGAAAGAGAAGATAGAACTTAAGTAAAGATTCTTATTTCTACCTGCCTGTTAATACCAACCACTCATTGAAAGACAACAGACACAAGACATTAAAGTCTAATGTCTTGTGTCTGTTGTCTTAAAGTCTAATTCCTTACCCTCCAAATTCCATCAGATAGGACTTCAGAAATTCATCTAAATCACCATCCAATACAGCTTGTGTATTTGAGGTTTCGGTATTTGTCCTTAAGTCTTTAATTAATTTATAAGGATGCAACACATAGTTTCTGATTTGCGAACCCCATTCAATTTTTTTCTTAGAGCCTTCAATAGCTGCACTTGCTTCCTCGCGCTTACGCATCTCGATCTCATATAACTGAGATTTCAAAAGACGCATAGCATTTTCCTTATTCTGGAGCTGAGATCTTGACTCCTGGTTCTTGATGATAATACCCGTTGGTTTATGGTGTAATCGTACCGCTGTTTCTACCTTGTTTACATTCTGCCCACCGGCACCACCAGCCCTGAAAGTATCCCATTCAATCTCCGAATCTTTAATGTCGATCTCAATATTATCGTCTACCAATGGATAAACGTATACAGAAGCAAAGGAAGTATGCCTTTTGCCGTTAGAATCAAATGGTGAAATCCGGACCAAACGATGAACACCATTTTCACCTTTTAAGTATCCGTAAGAAAAATCACCTGAAAATTGCAATGTTACTGTTTTGATACCAGCCACATCGCCTTCCTGATGATCCTGTTCGGTCACTTTGTATCCATGCTTCTCTCCCCACATAATATACATTCGCATCAGCATCGCTGCCCAATCACAAGATTCTGTTCCACCCGCACCGGCTGTGATTTGCAAAATAGCATCCAACTGATCCTCCTCCGCACTCAACATATTCTTGAACTCCAGCTCCTCAACCGCAGTTAAAGCAATCTTGTACTGATCTTCAAGTTCCTGGTCAGAGGCATCGCCCGACTGAAAAAATTCATACAATACCCCGGTATCCTCTATGGCAACTTTTACATTATCATATTGGTCGGTCCAAACTTTGTTGTTTTTAATGGAATGCAAGACCTTTTCTGCCGCTTTTGGATCATCCCAAAAGTCAGGCTGTAATGTGATTTGGGTTTCACGGTCTATCTCTTCTTTCTTGGCATCGATGTCAAAGATGCCTCCTCAGGGATGTGATCCTATCCCTCAAGTCTTGAATTTGTTCTTTGGTCATATGAACAAAGATAACATAAAATTGAGGATTGATTATTCTGTTATCCTTATATTTGAACAAAAGAAAAACATATGTTACCAAAAATTGATTTTACAACAACCCAAGCCTTCAAATATTTAGCAGATCATTACATCACCATAAACGAATCTAGTATAAAAGATCTTTTTGCAAGCGATCCGGAACGATTCGAAAAATTCTCCATCTACCTTGGCGATATCCTTCTAGACTATTCGAAGAACAGAATTAATGAACAAACGATGGCTTTATTGTTTCAGCTTGCTCGTGAATGTAAACTGAATGAAGCTGTTGAAGCCATGTTTAATGGTGAGAAAATTAATGAGACGGAAGGTAGAGCCGTTCTTCATACTGCTCTACGGAATCGTTCCGGAAACCCGGTCTTGACAGAAGGGAAAGATGTAATGCCTGAAATACGTGCTGTATTGGAAAGAATGAAAGATTTTACCAATCGTGTGATCTCTGGTGAGTGGAAAGGTTATACCGGGAAGGAAATCACCGATGTTGTTAACATAGGTATTGGTGGTTCCGATTTAGGGCCAGTAATGGTTACAGAAGCACTAAAAGCTTATAAAACACGATTAAATATGCATTTTGTTTCCAATGTAGATGGAACACAAATCGCTGAAACATTGAAGGGGATAAACCCGGAAACAACCTTATTCCTTATTGCATCCAAAACATTTACCACTCAAGAAACAATGGCAAATGCCAATTCCGCAAAGGAATGGTTTTTGGCAAATGGCGCTAAGGAGTCCGACGTGGCCAAGCATTTCGCTGCATTAAGTACCAATGAAAAAGGTGTTTCTGCTTTTGGTATTGATACCAAGAATATGTTTGAATTCTGGGACTGGGTTGGTGGCCGATATTCTTTATGGTCCGCAATAGGTCTTTCTATTAGTCTAGCTGTTGGGTTTGATAACTTCGAAGAATTGCTTCAGGGAGCTTATGAAGCTGATGAACATTTCAGAAAAGCAGAATTCGAAGAGAATATTCCTGTTATTTTAGCGCTATTAGGTATTTGGTACAATAACTTCTTCGAAGCTGAAAGTAATGCTATTTTACCTTACGATCAATATTTACATCGTTTTGCAGCTTACTTCCAACAAGGAGATATGGAAAGTAATGGCAAATACATTGATCGCAGTGGGTCTCGTGTAGATTATCAAACAGGACCAATTATCTGGGGCGAACCTGGTACAAATGGCCAACATGCATTCTATCAGTTGATCCACCAAGGGACTAAATTAATTCCTTGTGATTTTATAGCACCGGCTATTTCTCATAATCCCTTAGGTCAACACCATCAGGTGCTGTTGTCAAACTTCTTTGCACAAACGGAAGCTTTAATGAATGGTAAATCAGAAGCAGAGGTTGTAGCAGAACTTGAAAAATCGGGAAAATCAGCAGAGGAAGTTAAAACACTCACACCATTTAAAGTCTTCGAAGGAAATAGACCAACAAACTCGATTCTGATTAAAGAAATCACCCCAAGAACACTAGGAACTTTAATTGCTCTTTATGAACACAAAATCTTTGTTCAAGGTATTATCTGGAATATCTTCAGTTTTGACCAATGGGGAGTTGAACTCGGTAAGCAATTAGCAAATAAAATATTACCGGAACTTGAAAATAATTCAGCAGTTGAAAGTCATGATTCATCAACCAATGGTCTGATCAATCAGTACAAAGCCTGGAGGTAAATCTAGGAAAGGCTTAAGCTTCTCTAAAAGCGAAAGGTATTAAAGTTTGTATTATATGTGAACTTTAATACCTTTTTTATCTTCCACGTTTTAAGTTTTATGTGCGTTTACAGCAATCAGTATAAATTTGTTTTTACTTAATGATTATTATTTTTGACATTGAAACTTTAGCATCTCTCGCTAAATGTTGAGGAGCAAATTTTTTTAATCAAAAATCAATATAACGTTATGTATCTACTTCATGGAAAGCTAACTGCAAAAGAAGGTTTTATTGATCAACTCGCCAGTATTCTGTTAGAAGCTTCGAAATTGGTTTCAACCGTAAGGGGATGTAAATTGTATATTATTGGAAAAGATCAGAGCGATTTAAATTCTGTATATGTCACAGAGATCTGGGAAAGTAAAGAGGATCACGACAACTCCCTAACTGTTGAACCAATTCGTGCACTAATAATGAAAGCCATGCCATTGTTAGACGGAGCACCCAGTAAGGGGCAGGAGCTTGAGGTTTTAGGTGGAATTGGAGTTTAACATCTAATTGGAGATTATTTAAATAATTCTCTATAGGGTTCGGCTCACATCATATTTAAAGACCAGCTCTGCCTTCGTCTTGCTTTTCTCGGTGAGTATCGTCGAACTAATGCGAAGCATTTTGCAACTGTTGTTCAACATACCAATACTTCTACTAACTCCTAAATATGTAAGTTTGTAGTAAATTAAATTGTTTATGGGATTTCTTTGTAACCAGCATAAATATCCGATAAGATTCTGGATTAAAATGAGCGCCATGTTTTCGCTCTGTTTAGTGTCTATTTTGATAGTGGAATATTTCTTTAGTGATCAGGAGAAGTTTTTGGCCAAACTTGGGATAGCTTTCTTTGGGTTTTTTTCAATCATTGTGTCCAATCTTCTTCTTTTCGTTCATTATGATGTACAGGATCCGGTGAAATCCCCTCTAAAGGTAAAAGCCCTAAGTTTTTTAGTTACCTATTGCATCTGTTTGATATTGTATGTTTTGTCTAATTATCTGGGCCTTTTTTCTCCTGCAGAATACAAGGTGGTTTTGAAATCTCCAGGTAATTTTTTCTTAATAGGAGCTTTTCATGCAGCGATTTTAAATGTTGTCGTACAGCTCTGGCTTTATTTTGTGATGAATGATCATTTCAAGAAAGTTCATGAATTAGAAAGAAGTAAATTAGACAAAATGAAGGAACGGGCTGAAAACCAGATGCTACGGCAGCAAATCCAGCCACATTTTCTTTTTAATGCGCTTTCCAGCTTGAAAGCTCTTATCAAGAAAGACTCGAACCTTGCCGAGTCTTATCTCCTTCAACTTTCAGGCTATTTAAGAGGAAGTTTTCACCAATCAGAAGACGGTCTCTCCACAGTAGGACAGGAAATCAAACTTTGCGAGGATTATCTTAGCATGCAAAAAGTCCGTTTTAGGGATGCTATACAATATGAAGTCAATGTCCCTGAAGAATTATTGGAATCTCAATTACCTATATTTTCCTTACAGCCGCTTATCGATAATGCACTAAAACACAATTTTTATACAAACGATAAACCTTTATCTATCCAGATCAGCGAACGCAAGGGATGGATTGTCGTGAAGAACAACTTTAGCCCCAGAACCCATGAAACAGATGATGTTAACCATTATGGATTAAACAGTTTAAAAGAACGGTTTAGTTATTATTTGAAGGATAGTATTGTTATTCAACCCGCACCAGATCATTTCGAGGTTCATGTGAAGATTATTTCGATATGAGAGTAGTTATTATTGAAGATGAGGATCTTACGGCAGAAGACCTATGCCAAACACTGATTCGTTTAGATCCCGATATAGAAATCATACAGCGACTTTCTAGTGTGGAGCAATCTATTCGTTACCTAAAAACTTCCCCATTGGTAGATCTTATTTTCAGTGATGTCCAGTTGGGTGATGGTGATTCTTTCGATGTGTTCAGAAAAGTAGATCCCGGAGCGCCAATTGTATTTTGTACTGCATATGACCATTATACGATGGAAGCTTTTCGAACATATAGTATTGACTATATCCTCAAGCCTTTTTCCGATGCGGATATTCAGGAGGCACTAGCTAAATTCAGAAGAATGAGGAGCACATTTAACAAAAACCTGTTTCTTCATTTACCAAATTTGAAAGACCCTAAACCGGAAGATATTTCAGAAAAGCCCAAAAACTTAATTGTTAGTAGTAACGGCATGATCGTTCCACTAAAAATTAAAGATATTGCGCTCTGTTATATAGAATTTGAGAATGTCTTCGCTAAAACATTTCAAAACAAAGATTATCTGGTCGGTAAATCACTTGATGAAATGGAAGAAGTATTTGGAAAAGATTTTTTTAGAGCCAATAGACAACATTTGGTTAATCGGAATGCTATCGACCATGCCGTGCATGGACAATCTAGGAATTTAGTAGTGAAACTGCTGATAGATCATGTTTATCCTGTCTCGGTTAGCCGAGAGAAGCTTTCCCTTTTCTTAGATTGGCTACAAGGATAGACCTAGCGATTTGTTCAACGTGGACTTAGGACGTTTGACCATCTTTTTTGTCCGTTTGACCTATTTTGACTTATTTTCTTACTAATACGATGATATATTTGCAAACGTGTTATAGGGTAGGTGAGATTTGCAATACACCATCAAAAAAGAAAATATGAACAATTATGTATTAATCTTTAAGACTTCCATTCGTACAGCCCTGGAACGTTCCAAGCTTATAGCAAAATTACTGTATGTTTCTAAAGAAATTTCCAAAGCAACTATAGATTTGGAAGATGAGGAGAATATTCTTCGTGTCGAATCGAGATACAGCAATCAGCAAACAATTATCAATACGCTGTTGCAAGAAGGGTATCATGTAGACCTTCTTGCGGTTTATGGACAGAACAAACATGGTTTGCCCACATTGCAAACAATTTAAGATCTGATTCTCCAGGAGGGATGTCTAATCCTTCCTCTTTACTTTTTGTTTCCCCTTCTAACTCCATTGTTTCTCCTTGAAATTGCTTCTGGTACAGGCAAGTACAGGATGCTATATCCCATTATTTTTTCTTTCTTTAATTAACAATTATAAAAATGGCCTAAACTATACCTGACCTTTTTCGATAATGGATCTTGTTTTGGCTTACCTATTACTGTCTAAATACAAATGATTCATTATGATGGATTATTAGCTGCTGGGACTGCATAATAGATTAAACTCATAATTATGAATAGAAAAATTTATTTACTTGTTTTTCTTATCCTGCCATTAGTATGGTCTTGCGGTGGAAAAAATGAAGTATTCCCTTTTAAACCAAAACCAGGAAGCAGTATTGTGATTATCGGGAATTCATTTGCCGAGGGACTGCAGCGCAACAATTATTTTGAAACATTATTACATGAAAGTTTCAACGATCATAAACTGCATGTGAGGAATTTGGGATGGGATGCTGATGAAGTAAATTTACGTCCAAGACCCTTAAATTTCGGCACATTGCAAGATCATCTCAAAGCTCATAAAGCAGACGTGATTATTGCCTGCTTTGGGATGAACGAGTCCTTTAAGGGACCAGATAGCTTAGACACCTTTAAAGAGGAGTTGGAAACTTTTTTAATCAGCCTCCAGAAACTTAACAGCGAGGATGATTCGACTAAGATTATATTAGTTTCTCCTATTTATCACGAGAATTTAGGAGGGGAACTACCGAATCCAAAGGAACACAACAAATTCCTGAAATTATATACGGAAGAAATGGCAAAGCTGGCAAAATCAATGGATTTGCCTTTTATTGATCTTTTTGAGCCTACCAAAAAGATAATGGAAAGTGTTAAAGAACCACTAACTAGCGATGGAATTCACTTGACGGAATCAGGTTATAAAATTGTGAGTGAACTGATGGCAAAGGCTTTGGATTTTCCGATATCTGATTGGACAGAAGCTTCTCACAAAGAGGCTCTTAGGAGTCTTGTTAAAGCTAAAAATCAACATTTCTTCTATAAATACAAATCCCAAAATGGGGAATATATCTATGGGCGTCGAAGAGAATGGGCAGGAGGACAGGAATTGCCGGCAGAATTGGTTAAAATTGATCGCATGGTAGAACAATTGGATAGTTTACTGTGGGCATCCGCCAAACCTGGCACAATGGTCGACCCCAATGCAGTTAATAGAATTATCCATTCTGGAAAAAATGAAACAGAAACAGAAAAAAATAAAACTACTGACCAGGAATTAGAGTGGGCAAAATCTCAATTTATCCTACCAGAGGGTTTTGAAATTGAGCTATTTGCTTCGGAGAAAGATTTTCCACTAGCAAATCCTGTTTCAGCAACTTTCGATGCTGAAGGGAAGTTATGGGTAGCTACTATGCCTTCCTATCCAAATTATACTCCGGGCAATCCTCCAAATGACAAAATCATTGTGTTGGAAGACAGCGACGGTGACGGAAAAGCGGATACACATACCGTTTTTGCGGATAGTCTGTATCTTCCCCTGGGGTTTGAATTAGGTGATGGGGGAGTATATGTCACACAGGCGCCTGATTTTGTTTTCCTAAAAGATACTGATGGGGATGGGCGAGCAGACTCAAAAGAAGTTCTTCTTTCGGGATTTGGTACAGAAGATTCTCACCACACCTTAAACACCTATACCTGGGGACCTGATGGGGCATTATATATGAATATGGGTACATTTCTTCATACACAAGTGGAAACGCCTTATGGGCCACGTCGTGGTGATTACGGAAATGTTTGGCGATATGAGCCCAGAACAAAGAAATTTGATCAGCATATCTCTTATCTTTTCGCAAATCCTTGGGGAGATGTCTTTATGCGAGACGGGACACAGCTGATCGCTGATGTTTCTACAGGTTTGAATTATTTCGCTCCACCTCTGACCGTTGCCATTGATTATCCGAAAAAACATTTAGAGATGAAGGATTTCTTGACCTCAGCGGCTAAACCTAAAACATGTGGGCTTGAAATTATTTCCAGTAGGGCATTTCCTGATAGTTTGCAGGGAAATATACTTTTTAATACGTTTATAGGCTTTCAAGGGATCAGACAACATAAGATTAATGAAGAAGGAAGTGGACTGGTAGGTAAAGAGATGGAGTCACTTCTTCAATCTAAGGACCCAAACTTCCGGCCTGTTGACCTACAGTTTGGTCCCGATGGAGCACTATATGTGGTGGATTGGTATAATCCGATTATCCAGCACGGAGAGCAGAATTTTCGTGACCCTGAACGAGATCATACCAAAGGAAGAATTTGGAAAATTACTTATAAGAATAAAGAAAAGCTAAAAGTTACTGATTTATCAAAACTTACTATTCCGGATCTATTGAACCGATTGAAAGTTTCTGAAGATCGGGAAAGATATAGAACCAGACGGATTCTTCGGGAATATACTGCAAAAGAGGTGCTCCCTGAAGTAGATAGATGGATAGGAACACTGGATAAATCAGATCCTGAACTGGAACAACATAGAATGGAAGGACTCTGGGTTTATCAGCAATTCAATAAGGTCAACGAAAACTTATTGAAAGAACTACTAAAAAGTAAAAACCAAGCTATACGCGCAGCCTCCACACGAGTTCTTTTTTATTGGGCCGACCGAATCCCGAATTCACTGGAACAGATTATTAAGATGTCCACAGACTCTTCTCTTCGGGTGAGACTGGAAGCTATTATTGCCTTAAGCCATTTTAAGGACCCAAAATCAGTTAATGCATTATTAGCAGCAAGTGAACTGCCGACTGATGATTATATTGATTATGCATTAAACGAATCCTTTAGACATCTTCGGCCGGTGTGGGTTAATATGTTCAGGAAAGATCAGCAATACCTTGCCAATGCTCCCCAAAAGGCTAATCGTCTTTTGGGTTCTGTAGCGACGAAACGTGAGTCTTTATATATCGGATTCGTAGCAGAGGATCCTACTTCTTCAAAATATAGCGAGCCTCAACTCTCGGAGGAAGAATTTGAACAAATGAAGGAATCGCTTGCTGTTCAACAGTTTTTGAAAGCAAATAAAGAGGTGCTACACGTACATAGCGGAAATCCTGAACAAAAAAATGAAAAGACCGAATCTGTTGAGGAAACTGTTAATGCAACGCACCAGCTCAAGGCTCTCCCGGGAAAAATGGCCTTCGATAAAGAAGTCTTGAAAGTTAGGGCAGGTGAAAATGTAGTCTTGCAATTTGATAATAATGACCAAATGCCTCACAATATCGTATTTACCGCACCTGGAGCGAAAGACAAAGTGGGAAAAGCAGCAGACGCAATGTCGGTGGAACCGGATGCCTATGAAAAGAATTTTATTCCAAATATCCCGGAGGTTTTGGTTGCCAGTCCGTTAATTCAAGCGGGACAGCGTTATCAACTCAAGTTTGTTGCTCCAAAGGTTAAAGGTGATTACCCCTTTATCTGTACATTCCCGGGGCATTGGCAAATAATGTATGGGGTAATGGAGGTGAGGTAGCCAAAAAATATTCAATATTAAAGAAACTTAGATATTATGTCTTAAAACCAATTAATAATGCGCTATTTATTGCTGTTTTGTTTAATCTTATTTGTTTTTCAGGGATCTGGTCAACAAATCTCTTTATCGGGGACTACAGTTTTATATGATCAGCATTTCATCAGGACTGAAGGTTATAATGAACTGGATTTTTCCAAAGCTAATGTGAAATTTACCTCACAAGGTCTGCAGTTATACAAATCAGAAGGTCCTGTCAGGTTAAACCGATACTATGCTTTAGCACAGCGCGTAATACGCTATCATGTCAAATTGGGTGCTGATGCAAAAGCAATTTTCCAAAGTGATAAAGGGGATTTTATAGCTATTGTTGACATGCCTAATAAAACCATAAGTATTCAAACGGATCCAGTATTAGCGCGTAAGGTGATGGATATGAACCCGGAACATGAATATTTGGTGGAAATCCATCGTGATTATCAGTGTTCAAGCCTAAAGCTGATCAATCTGTATTCGGGTGAGGAAACAGAAGTCCGAGGGATTAATGATGGAACAGGGGGAGTGGGACGAGGTACAGAAGGAACTGGTTTTCAGGTCGGACGTCAATATGATTACTATTGCTTTGGTATTTTAGAAGGTTCAGGAATGTTGGTTAAACAAATTGTTGTTCAAGCCAAACAGGCAAACCCAATCCTGTTAATTTATGGAGATTCCATTACCGAACCAGAGGGATATTACCCTGAAAAATCATTTAGTCAGTCCTGGACTCAGTTAATCATCAATCACTTAAATGGTAAAGCAGTTTCCAGTGGACGGGGAGGTACAACGATCAATGAACTGCTTGAGCGTATAAAAAATGAATTACCATATCTAAAAGCGAAGTATGTAATGATCACAATTGGGACGAACGGTGGTAATACTCCTGAGAATTTAAGTCAATTGGTAGAATATATCCAATCTCAAGGTGCCGTGCCCATACTCAACAATATCCCCGCAAATGAAAGTGGTACTCACATTCCAGTCAATGAAATGATAGAACATATAAGGGAAAAATACAAGATAAAAGGTTGTCAATTTGATATCGTTACTTCTAAAGATCAATTGGGTAAAGAGGTAGATCATTCTACTATGTACTTTGAAGACTATGATTGGGGCAAGATTTATCATCATCCTAACGTGAAAGGATCAAAATTAATGTATCTGAGAACCTTGATTGATGTCCCGGAAATCTATCAATAAGAACATTCATTTTTTTATCCTTTATGGCGCTGTAATGGGCGTACGAGATTAATAAGTATAGAGAAATATTATTGGTCTTGATTTGAAAATTGCTGCAAAAAGACATATAATTTGGTTGATCCTTCAAGCTCTAATTTTTTCCGAAGTCTGTAACGGGCAACCTCCACTGCTTTGATTGAAATATGTAGTAATTGCGCGATTTCTTTAGTGCTGAGTTCCATCTTTAATAATGCACACAACTTAAGTTCTGACATTGTCAGGGCTGGATACTGCGCACGCAGAGCCTCAAAAAAAACACGATTTGCTTCGTTGAATTGATGATTGAAATCTCGGTGTTCTTCCTCTGATTTTTCAGCATTACGGATCATTCTCAGCAAGGTGGGAAAGGTTTCCTTGGAGTTAACGTCTTTCTTGTTGGCATCTTTGATGACCTGTTTAAGACGATCCAATACTTCGGCACGTTTTAAGAGATGTAAAGTCATCGCAGAGAGTTCTTTATCTTTAAAAATAACTTCTGCGGCGAGTTTTTCATTGTTTAAACGGATGATTTCCTTCTCGCTGGACTCTAATCTCAACAAATGTAAGGCGCGTTCTTGTTCATGTCGTCGCTCGTATTTTGCGCGCTGCAACTTAAAAAATAGAAAAAGCGTAAAGATAATAACACAGCAGTACAATAAATAAGCTAGCTTAGTCTGGTACCAAGGCGGGAGGATTTCGAAAGTATATTCTACAGCATCTGATTCATTATTAAGTCCGAATCTTGCTTTTATTAAAAAGGTGTATTGTCCGGGAGGAAGGTTGGTGTAGTTTTTTTCATGTTTTTCGCTCCAAGGGGACAGTTCCTCGTCAAAACCTTTGAGCTGGCAGGTAAATTCAATATTTTCTTGATAAGCATATTCGGTTACACCGTATTCAAAATGAAGTGAATTCTGTTTATATGAAAATTGATCACCAACTTTCGAGGCGTAAAAGTGGTTGGTTAACAAAGGTTTATCTGCGTGAGCTGACTGTACAGTATGCAAAAAAGCCACCGGACGATTCACCTTATAGCGCTCCAGGTCAAGTTGGACAAACCCGTTGCTAGTTCCGATAATGATCTGATCTAATCTTTGCAGATTAATAGATACATGACCCCCGACAATCTTTCCGTCAAGTTCCGGAAAGCCGTGTAAAGTATAGTCGTCTTTTTCTTTTCTAAATATATATATTTTTTTTTCTGAGGCAATCCATATATTTTGCTGTTTATCCTGGTTAATATACTGGATTGGAATTCCTTTAGTAAGTTTGTATAATATTGGATGAGGAATAAACTTTTTTTCCAGTGTAGAATACAGATAAATACCATCTTCAGTGGCTGCAAATATGTGTTCATTGATCCCAAAAATATAATTATTTTCATTACTTGGCAGTCCTTGTGCTTTACCATACCGTTTAGGGTCCTCATGCATATTCTGCCTGTTTTCCAAATCGAACTGATAGACTCCTCTGCTTGGATGAGAAGTCCAGAGTGTTTGAGTAGTTGGGTCGTAATGTACAAAACGGCTGGATTCCCGAACGTTCGAAAATCGGTTACTGTCTGTTATAGATATTGGAGTGAAGCTCCCAAATTTTAATATACCAGAATATGTTCCGGCAAGATAATAAGGGGTCGTGTTGTTAGAGACAATTTGATCCAAGACCAACCAGGTTCCCGGATGGTTATATAATTTTTCTGTTCCTTCTTCTGTGGCTGACAGTAAACCTTTGTCGTGAGATATAAGCACTTTATTTTGAATGCTTTGTAAGTTCCATACCTGCCCTTCTGTTCCTTGTATGAAATCAAATTGTACTCCATATTCATCTTTCTTCGCCTTGCTCCTGTATACTCCATCAGATGTCCCCAGCCAATATTCGCCATTTTGGAATAGGGATGCATAGCCTGTTAATTCTTTTCCTGCATCTGGAACTATATAGGATATAGCTTTGTTCGTTGTGATGAGTGAAAGTCCATATTCCATGGCCAACCAAATATTCTCATCTTTATCTTCGTAAATATCTCTGATTTTATTTGATAGTATCCCTGTGGATTTATTGTAAGTCCATTTGGGATTACCTTGTGAATCAATAATCACTAATCCATGCGAAAGTGTTCCGCAGGCAATGTTACCATTTTTTAGTAATCGTGCAGCATAAACATGATTTAATAAGGAGCCGGAACTCGGGGTAAAAAATCGATGAAGGGTGGAATTCTGTAATCGAAATAATCCCTCTTCTTGAGTAGTGATTAGATAATCATCTTCATTTTCAAGAGGAATAATGGCTGTAATAATCGCATGGTTAAGGGCTTCATTACCTGCGATTTTACGCCAACCAGTAGGCTGGTATTTCAACAAACCAATTTTACTGTCTTGTGCAAAAAGTTGATTTCTAGACTGTCCTAAAAACGACCAGCTTCCCTCGGGTTTTAGCACTTTGATACTATCGCCTGGGCGGTATAACATAATTTTACCTGGCTCTCGAAAAAAAATATCGCCCTGATAGATCTCCGTATTCCATACATCACTAAAAAAGCGTTCAGTGGCAGGTAATAGATTTTTTAAAGATCGGTAAGTATGTTCGCCTGTAGAATCTCGCTCTAGGTAACCCAACTCATTTTGTCCACCAATATAAAAACGACCGTTTGAGGCGAGTTTTAACGAACGAACAACCGATTTGTTGGGTAACTCCTTAAGTTGCCAGTAATAGCCATTGAATATCAGTACCCCCTCGGCATTAGCAAAGTACATCATGTGATTAGCATCTTCGGCTATGTTCCAATTTTGAAATCCACCTGCATAATCATGGCTATTATAACTCTTTATTTTGGGCAGGAATCGCTCTTGGGCAGATAGCTGTCCAATCTGAAAAAGCACATAAAGAAAGGTTATATACCAGTGGTTTTTTATCATAATAAGGTGAGACCATAGGTCGATTGGCAGGCCAAACTTACTAAAATTTCATTAAGAAACCAGACATGATAAAAAATGTTTAAACGCCCCTTTGAGAGGTGTGATAAAATTGTTCATCGTCTTGTTATCTCATTTGTAGGGTATTATTGCTTTAGTAATCAGTAAGATAGAATAATAAGTAGTGATATATTTTATAAGAGGTATGTTTTTTACAGCTGTATGTAGTGTTTTTGTAGGTGTGCCGAATTAGCTTTTTCAAGCTGTTTTTACAGAGTTTTGAGCTACCGATTATATATCTGGCGGCATATTGCCTTCTGCATATTACCAATTTTAAAAAAACACATTATGAAAAAAAAATTAACTTTCTTTTCCATGCTGACCATGCTGCTGCTTCTTTTTTGTTTGCATCTGCAGGCTCAGAACCTGAACGTGACAGGGCGGGTGCTCGATCAAGCTACAGGCTTAGCTGTTCCGAACGCTACGGTAACCGTTGTCGGCCTTAGTAATGCAACAAGTACTGATGAAAAAGGTTTTTTCAGTATTCAGGTTTCTCGTGCTACGGCGAAGTTATCGGTAGCCTCAATGGGTTACAGTACTAAAATTGTGTCTTTAACGGACGCATCCTCAACGATTGTCGTAGAATTAAGTCCCGAGATAGGTAACCTGGAAGAAGTCGTCGTAGTAGGGTATGGTACACAAAAGCGTGCCACTGTGACCGGTGCCATTTCCAGCGTAAAGGCTTCGGATCTCGAAAATATGCCTGTCAACCGTATTGAGCAATCTTTGCAAGGTAGAACCTCCGGCGTAGTAGTTACAGCAAATTCAGGACAACCAGGTTCTGCGGCAGCAGTACGCGTACGTGGAATAACAACGCTAAATAATAATAACCCATTATGGGTTGTGGATGGAGTTGTGGTAGATAACGGTGGGATTGGTTTCCTTAACCAATCGGATATTGAATCCATTGAAGTTTTAAAAGATGCTGCAGCCCAAGCAATCTACGGCGCCAGAGCAGCAAATGGCGTGATATTGGTGTCTACTAAAAAAGGAAAATCTGGAGATCCCCGTATCGCCTATAACGGTTTTTTTGGAATTTCTGCACCTGACAAAAAATTGAATTTATTAAATGCTTCACAATACGTGATGTTGCGGAATGAAGCTAGAAAAAATGACGGCGAGTCACCGATGTTTGATGAAACTGATGGCTTTGGGGAAGGAACGGACTGGCAGGACGAGATTTTTAATAATAGTGCTCAACGTCACAACCACGAATTCAGCATAAGTGGCGGAACTGAGAAGACAACCTATTATTCCTCATTCGGTTATTTCAATCAAGAAGGGATTGTTGCAACAGATATTTCAAAATATAATCGCCTGAACTTCAGGTTAAATTCAACTTATAAGCCCGCTACCTGGATTACTATAGGGGAAAACATCGGTTATTCTCGTGATAAAAGTATAGGGTTAGGAAATACCAACAGCGAGTATGGGGGACCTTTAAGTTCAGCAATTAATCTAGATCCACTGACTCCGGTGATTATTACCGATCAGGGAATTGCTTCTAAGAGTCCTTATACGAATGATAATATTATACGTGATAGCTTTGGAAATCCATACGGTATTTCTGCTTACGTAGCACAGGAAATGTCTAACCCTCTTGCTTATATACAAACACGTAATGGAAATTATGGTTGGAGCGACAATATTGTAGGGAATGCTTTTGCAGAGATCAACCCGATAGATGGATTAAAATGGAGGACAACACTGGGCACTAAACTTTCATTTTGGGGAAGCGAATCTTTTACCCCACCGTTTTATCTGAATGCGGCTTCTATTAATTCCCGCACGAACTTTTCTAGAAATATGAACAGATCAATGGCATGGAATGTAGAAAATACTTTGTCATATCAAAAGAAAATTAATGAACATCAAATAACGCTCTTATTAGGCCAGGGGGCTTATGTCGATAATAATTCTTACGGGATAAACGGAACGTATTTCGGTATCCCTGCCTTAGGATTTCAGGACGCTTCGATGAATTTCAATATTCCCAATACGGATAAAAATCTAGGCGGAAATGAAGGAGTGCTAAATAAGGTGTCATCACTCTTTGCTCGTATTAATTATAATTATCAAGACAAATACTTACTTGAGGCACTTGTCAGAAGGGACGGTTCAAGTAAATTCGGTCCGAAGCATAAATATGGTGTTTTCCCGTCTTTTTCGGCAGGTTGGATACTTTCTTCTGAGGAATTCTGGAACAAAGAAACAAATCCTATTTCTTTTCTTAAGCTCCGAGGTGGATACGGTGTCGTAGGAAATGACAATATTGGAAATTTCGGTTATACATCAATCATAGGAAGCGGACGTAACTATGCGTTTGGTACAGAAGACGGCTATTTAGTAGGTTATAGTCCTAATTCAGTTCCCAACCCCGACTTGAAATGGGAAGAAACAGCCTCAACAAGTATCGGTTTAGATGCCATCTTTTTTCAACGTTTTAATCTAACCTTAGATTGGTATTCTAAAAAAACGAAAGATATTCTTCAACAAATTCCTATCCCTTCTTATGTGGGAGTCGTTAGTGATCCGGCAACCAACATTGCCAGCATGAAGAACCATGGGGTTGAGTTGGAAGTCGGTTATACGGATAAGTTTGGTGAGTGGGACTTCCGTGCTTCAGGAAATGTAACGTACCTGGAAAATGAAGTATTGGAACTTGGACAGGGAAGACAGTTTCTGAGCAATAACCAACAGAATTTTCAGTCTTCTTCTTATCCGATTGCACGTACAGAAGTTGGCCAGTCAATGTATACATTTTATGGTTTTCAGCATTTAGGTATTTTCCAGAATCAACAGGAAATCGATAATTATCTGGATAAGGATGGAAATAAAATCCAACCAAACGCCAAACCAGGTGATTTTAAATGGCAGGATACTAATGAAAACGGATCCATTGATGAAGACGACCGCGTTATCTTAGGATCGCCAATCCCAAAATGGACATTTGGGATAACATTAAATACTGCCTATAAGGGTTTTGATTTTATGCTGTTTGGACAAGGCGTTGCCGGGAATAAAATTTTCCAGGGACTGAGAAGATTGGATATAGCGAATGCGAACTGGCAAACTACAGCACTGGACAGATGGACGGGAGAAGGCTCATCGAATGATTTTCCTCGTATGTCAGATGCTGACGACAATAAAAACTTTAGAAATCCTTCTAATTTTTATTTAGAGAATGGGGCCTACTTCCGTCTGAAAGTTGCCCAATTGGGATATACTTTTAAGAATTTCGCTCCGAAATTTGGCGCAAAGAATCTCCGTGTATATCTGATGGCTGAAAACCTATTCACCATAACCAAATACACAGGTTATGATCCAGAAATAGGTGGAAATGAAAGTAATTCAGGTATGGGTATCGACCGCGGAATTTATCCTCAGGCACGATCATTTATGGTTGGATTAAATCTAGGATTCTAATCAGAAAATTTACACAGGCAAATGTCTTATTAAAAAGTTTACAACAATGAAAAAGAATATAATAAAAAGATTTTTGATAGGTAGTATGTTCTTACTGCCCTTATCTTATCAGAGCTGTTCAAAAAGCTTTCTGGAGGCTGAACCGAAAGGGACACATTTCGAAGATACCTATTACAGGAATGAAAATGAGGCTTTTAACGGTTTGATTGCAATCTATGATGTGTTAGGTTGGCAAACAGGAAATTATACAAGTAAAATTTCAGTAGCCAATCTGGCCTCAGATGATATGTACGCGGGAGGTGGTGGATCAAGTGATTTACCGCATTTTCAAGCTATGTCTAACTTTACCCTCACGTCAGCGGTAGGACCTCAGGATGGTATTTGGTCAGGGGGGTTCTCCGGAGTCAACCGCGCGAACGTTCTGTTACAAAAGTTACCTGGGGTACAGATGGATGAAAATGTGAAAAAGCGGTTTACTGCAGAAGCACGATTCTTGAGAGCATATTATTATTTCGATTTAGTTCGTTTTTTTAAGAATATTCCACTCTTAACTGAACCTCTGGAACAAAAAGATATCTATACACCTGAACAGGTTGCTCCTGAGCAGGTCTATGATTTCATTGAAAGTGAGTTGCAGGCTGCTTTATCGGATTTACCCGTGTCGATTAACAGGTCTACCGAAGCAGGACGTATCACCAGAGCGGCAGGATATGCTTTGTTAGGAAAAGTTTTGCTTTACCGTGAAAAATTTACCGCAGCGGCCGCAGCATTGGCTGAAGTAAATGGAACACCAGGTCAGCTTACTTCTTATGGAAACAAATTATTGGATAACTTCGCTGATTTATGGAAAGTATCCAATAAACACAACAGTGAATCTATTTTAGAAATCAATTTTACTGGTAACTCTGCCGGTACCTGGGGCTGCATAGCTTGTACTGAAGGTAATTTATTGAACATTATGTCAGCTCCCCGAAATTATACTATCATTGAAGCAAATAAAGCCCCAACTTATGTTAGCGGATGGGGATTCTTTGTAGTAACTAAAGAACTGCAAAGTTTCATGAAGAATGATACCCGGTATGCTGGAACGATAGAGAACATTGATAGTTTGGCCAAAGCCGGAATTGTTAGTTATGAACATAGTTATGAGAATACAGGGCTATATATGAAGAAGTTTATGGGTAAGATTGAGGACCGATCTACAGGTGCTGGTGATGTTGATCTGAATTTTCCTCAAAACTTGTATGAAATTCGTTTGGCAGACACATATTTATTGGAAGCGGAAGCCCTTATTCGAGGAAATGGTAATATCACACGTGCTCAAGCCTTATATGATGCAGTTCGGAAACGGTCCAAAGCAGCATTGAAAACGGTAAATTGGGACAATATTCTTGCCGAAAGACGCTTGGAATTAGCAGGTGAGGGACATCGTTTCTTCGATCTTGTCCGTACAAAGAAGGCTGCTGCAGCTCTTGCATTCAAAGGATTCAGCGAAAATAAAAATGAAATTTTACCCATTCCTTTGCAGGAGCTGGAAAATACACAGCTTCAGCAAAGCAAAGAATATGGAGGAACACTTTAATTAATCTATAGGCGTCAGCATTACCCTGGCGCCTTTATTTTATTATAATTATGCACATCACTAAACTATTGTTTTTTTGCCTAAGCATTTTGCTTCATTCAGGTCTTTACGGTCAATCTTTCTTAAGAGTCGAAGGACAAAAAATTGTCGATTCCACAGGATCTAATGTTCTTTTGAGAGGAATGGGACTGGGAGGTTGGTTGCTTCAGGAAGGTTACATGTTTCAGGTTCCTGGTCCCGGCCAACAGTATAAAATCAAAGCGTCGATCGCTAAAGATCTCGGTGAGGAAAAAACAGAAGAGTTTTACAGAAAGTGGATACAGCTACATACGCGTAAAGCTGATATCGATAGCTTGGCAAACTGGGGCTTTAATAGTGTTCGGGTACCATTACATTTCCGATTGTTTACTCTGTCAATCCAGGAAGAACCTGTAAAAGGAAAAAATACCTGGCTGCCTGAAGGTTTTACCTTGCTGGATGAACTTGTAGAGTGGTGCAGACAGAATAATATTTACTTAATTCTGGATCTACATGCTGCTCCAGGTGGACAAGGACATGATCTCAATATTTCTGATCGTAACCCGAATTTACCTTCCTTATGGGAAAGCGTCGAAAACCAAGAGAAAACCATTGCCCTATGGGAGGAATTTGCAAAGCGTTATAAAGATGAACCCGTTATTGGAGGCTATGACATTTTAAATGAAACAAACTGGGGATTTACCGATGAAAAAGATCTTATTGGCAACCGCGAAAAGGAAAACAAACCATTACGAGATCTTTTTTATAATATCACACAAGCGATTCGTAAGCATGATAACAAGCATATCATTATTCTGGAAGGGAATGCTTTTGGAAACAATTATCAGGGTATTGATCCTACCTGGGACAACAATATGGTTCTTAGCTTTCATAAATATGGAAATTTTGCAGATATTTCCTCTATCCAAACGTTTTTAGATTTACGCGAACGTTATAACATTCCCATATGGTTGGGTGAATCAGGAGAAAATTCTAATAACTGGTATCGAAATGTCATTAAACTGATGGAGGAAAATAATATTGGATGGGCCTGGTGGCCAGCCAAGAAAATGGGTGTAAATAATCCTCAGGAAGTTCGTGTTCCTACTCATTATAACCGCCTGTTAGAATCTTGGGTAACTGGTCAGGATCATGGACTAAGTACTGAAGAGGTAACTAGGATATGGGATACAGTGCTTGAGAACTTAAAAATAGAAAATAATATTATACACTATGATGTTTTAGACGCTATGTTTAGGCAGATTTCAAGCGACGATGCCATACCTTTTAAAGACCATTTACTCAGTGATGATATGTGGGTGAATGCTGTAGATTATGATCTTGGAAGAAATGAAGTGGCCTATTCTGATCGCGATACGGCGAGTTATCATTATGTACCTGGCGTAATCACGCAGGGTAATCGCGGACGAGTCTATCGAAATGATGGCGTTGATATTCTGAAGGATTCTACCGGATATTATATCTCACATACAGAAGATGGGGAGTGGTTGCAATTTACAATCCGAAATCCTCATGCAGGAGAATATGAAATAAGAGTAGAAGGTCGTAACTTATCCGATCAGGTTGGAGAATTGGCCATAACTACGGAGAGCCAAAACCTCACAAGTATAATTAAATCCAATCCTAATTGGCTGGAAATACCTGTAGGGGTTTTAAAATTACCTGTCGGAAGGGTTCCGATTAAGGTAAAGTTCTTAAAAGCTGGTTTTGAAATCAAAACGTTACGTTTTATAAAAAAATAAATCGCTTACAGGTAAAGGGGTTGCTGTTTAGTTTCTCAACCATATACAATAAGTATGATTCATATACCTAAGCTACTTTGGCTAATAAACTTTTTTCTCAAAAAAATTCCCGACCTTAGAAAAACCAATATTGACAACCCAAATTGCTAAATATGAAACTTGAAAATTCAACCTTTATTCAATTCCGAAAGCTTAGTGTATTTGTTCTCCTTTCTTCGATTAGTTATTTACCCCTGCAGGCACAACGTTTTGGACAGCCTCCGGTTCAGAAATTAGACCCTGTTGTAGAAAAAATTGTCAAAGAGGCTAAAGAAAATTCAGAATTGGAACTATTAGCTTTCGAACTACTGGATGTAGTAGGCCCAAGATTAGTAGGTACTCCTCAAATGACAAAAGCAAACGAATGGGCATTGCAAACTTTCCAACGCTGGGGCATTCCCGCCAAAAATCAACAATTTGGTGAATGGCATGGCTGGGAACGTGGCATCTCGCATATCGATATGACTCATCCCCGTCAAAAGACCCTGGCAGGTACGCAATTAGCATGGAGTCCTACAACCAATGGCAAAGCTATAGAAGCAGAAGTAATCACATTTCCGGATTTTAAGGATTCATCAGAATTCAAGTCCTGGTTGCCGAAAGTTAAAGGCAAGTATGTGATGGTCTCCATGCCGCAGATTACAGGACGCCCCGATGCTAACTGGAAGGAATTTGCAACTCCTGAGTCTTTCGAAAAAATGAAGAAAACCAGAGATTCTATTTCTACAGCTTGGTTTGGAAGGATTAGAGCAACAGGATTGGAACCTAATTCCATCCCTTCTGTATTAGAAGATGCCGGTGCCGTTGGTATTTTAAGCAGCTATTGGTCAGGAGAGTTTGGCGCCAATAAAATCTTCGGTGCACGCTCTCATAAAGCACCTTCATTGGATATCTCCCTGGAAGATTATGGAATTTTATATCGTTTAGCAGAAAAAGGTTATGCCCCGAAGATAAAAGTGGAAACCTCTTCCAAACATTTAGGAAATGTACCTTCTTTCAATACTATTGCTGAAATTAAAGGATCTGAGTTTCCCGATGAATATGTTATTCTTTCCGCTCATCTGGACTCCTGGGAGGGAGGATCCGGAGCGACTGATAATGGAACCGGAACAATTGCGATGATGGAAGTTGCCCGCGTATTGAAACAAGTGCTTCCTAATCCAAAACGTACAATCTTAATTGGATTATGGGGAAGTGAAGAGCAGGGTTTAAACGGGTCAAGATCATTTGTGCTTGATAATCCTGAGGTTATTGAAAAAACACAGGCTGTATTTAATCTGGACAATGGTACAGGTAGAGTCGCCAATATCAATGGATCTGGTTTTGTGCATGCCTATGACTTTATGGGTAGATGGCTGGAAGCTGTTCCGAATGATATTACAAAAGATATTAAAACAACATTCCCGGGTTCTCCGGGCGGCGGCGGTTCAGACCATGCTTCCTTTGTGGCAGCAGGTGTACCGGGATTTATGTTAAGTTCTCTATCGTGGGGATATTTTAACAATACCTGGCACACGAATCTGGATACCTATGATAAAATTGTATTCGACGATTTACTGTCAAATGTTATTCTTACGGCTGTACTAACCTATAAAGCTTCTGAAGAACCAAATTTGGTAGACCGCGAAAAAATGGTACTACCTAAAGGACGTGATGGAAATCCGGGAACCTGGCCAGCAATCAGACAACCTAGAAGAACCGGTGTAGGGTACTAAGGTTATTTAGGTCTTAAGGAAATCGAAAAGATTTCCCTTCCGCAAACAATTGACAAAAATAAAGCGCAGAAAACTATAAACAGTTCCCTGCGCTTTATTTTTGTTACCAAGGATCATTTCTTCAAAAGACAGATACTAATTAGTATCGTTATTTCCTTCTAAAACCATCTTTTCATTCCCTTAAAGTCTAACTACTAACTACTAACTACTAAATACTAAATATCCTCCTGCTGCTGGTACTTTTCGTGCATATTACTCATTCATATCTTATCCAAACATAATTCGCTAATCATTGGGTAAGGTATGGACAAGGTATGGATCAGGTATGGGTAAGCTAGGGGTAAACGTAAGATATGTAATTAGGACGTTTTGTGCCAAAGCGGATTTCGAGTAGGCGAGTTGCTTACGGGAAAATTAGTTCTAATAAATTACTGTTGTTGAGATTTAGTACAATGTAAATGATTTTACCTGTTTCCTCTATTCATGCCTCTGCCTTCGAAACCGCCTTCACGTTCTCTTGAACCTCTTCCTCCTCCTCCAAAATTTCTAAGGTTATAACTGAAATTTAAGATGAAATATCGATTTAAAGTGTTTGAGGTAATATCAGAAATTGCCGTCTCACTGATGTTGCGGTTAATATTGCTTGCATTATTAAATAGGTCAAATGCTTTCAAAGATATTTCAGCATTTTTTTGCTTCAGGATTTTATATCCTATTGATGCGTTGAGCAAGGTTATTCCTGTCCCTTCCGCACCCATAATACCTCCATTGTAGAAATAAGATAAATTATACCCTAAGGTCATGTTTTTTAATAATTCAAGATTTAAAGAATTGCCGAACCTATGATTGGTAATCTTGTATTTTTGTATTTCTCCCTGCGGATTGTTTGTGAAATTCATGTTGATGTTGTAATTCAACCCGATAATAACACTTTTACTGAAAGTACTGAACATTCCTATCCGCTGGCCAAATCCGTATCGATAACTTGGCATTAATTGATCATTTAAGATGGCGTAATTTCGATTATAGAATAGGTTATTATTAAGGTTTAGGTTTAATCCCCATTTTTTAATCGGTAGACCATAATCATTATTTGCCCTCAGTTGATAAACGCCATTGACATTTTCAGGAACACTATACTGACCACCGGCACCAAGAATAACATCTTCAAATAATATAATCGTGCTATCGGTCGTCATGGTATTGTTGATGATCTTATTGTTGATATAACTAAAGTTAATATTACTGTTAAAACTGCGACCGTTTGTTCTGTTGATATCGCGATATTGTAAACGCAGGGTGTGGTTATATTCCTGATTTAGGTTAGGGTTACCATTTCGAACAAATAATTCATTGGAGTTGTCAATATAATCCTGTAACTGATCGATAGAGGGGGTATTGGTTGAGGTGTTGTATCCCAGCTCCAGCGTTCTTTGTTTTGTAAAAGAGTAAGTCGCGCTCATTTCAGGAAGAAAACTTCCGAAATCCGCAGTTGTCCTTAAGTTGATCGGTACCGTACGGTTATTCACCCGCATTCCATGCTCATAGTTTAGACCTATTTGGAACCTAAAAGTATCCTGTTTATTATAAGAATAGGAAACGCCGGTACTATGATGATTAAAATCATTTCTGAACTCATTTGATAGTCTTTCGTTTAATTCCTCGAATTGACCTGTTTCGGCGAGAAACTCTAAAGTTTTTCGATCTGAATAATTGCTGGTATTTCTAAATCCGTAATTTGCCTGAAACCTGGAAATTTTGGAGACATTATAAGTATATGATAATCGGCTGTTAAACCCTGAACCGTATCCATTGGTAACACTCTCTCTATTATTGGTGTCTATTCTTTCCAATACAGCATCTTTGTAATACTCATTGAACGCCAATGTTCTGCCCAAGGCTTCATTGTTGCTCTTATTTCCGTTTACTGATAAAGATATCGTCTGTCCGGCTTTATTAAATCGATGCATATAGTTTAAGGATCCTCCAAAGCTCAAATTGCTATTTCCATTATTAGACTTACGGTCAGAGTTATTTAAAGGTTCATTCTCCCCTTTTCTCATTTTACTAATGGAAGCGTTATCACGATCCGATTTTGTAAAGGAGAGGTTAGGGTTAATATCCAGGCGATTCATACTGTCAATATCCCATTTTAATCGGCTGTTGAATTTGTGTTCTACATTCCCTTGAGTAGCGGATTGTTGTTGATTCTGAAATTGATTTGCTCTGACGCCCATAATGTATTCAATATCTGAAAGAGTCTGCGTGAAAGTGCTGTTATTCCTGAAGCTATAGCTTCCATTTACCTCCATTTTGCTTTCAAGAAAGGTGTTGGTATAATTTGCGGCGCCAGCATAGGTGTCTGAGAGACCTCGTTCGGTATTGTTGTTCCCTCTTCTTGCGCCTCCACGACCCTGTTCGGAAAAATTTGTTTCATTAACATTGTTTGCCATAAGGTTGAATGAAATTTTCTCATCACCACGGTAAGCATTTCCATTTGTATTTATTGCAAATTTATTGCCATCACCTTTTCCGGCATTAAGCTTTCCGAAATACCCTTTTTTCTTATCCGGTTTAATAACAATGTTTATTACTTTGGAACGTTTTCCATCGTCAAATCCTGAAAACTTAGCTTGTTCACTTTTTTCGTCAATGATTTGTAGTTTATCAATTATATCGGCGGGCAATGTTTTTAAAGCTACTTTAGGATCCGTGCTAAAGAACTCTTTTCCGTCCACCAGTATTTTTGTAACCTCTTCTCCATGGGCGGACACATTTCCTTCTTCATCAATGGTGATTCCCGGTACCTGCGCTACCATCTCATCGGCATCGGCATATTCTCGGGTTAAAAAATTGCGGGCATTAAATTCCAGAGTATCTCCTTTAATTGAGACACCTGGTTCGGGGGCTATCGTAATTTCTTCTAATCGAATTTCTGCAGGTTCTAAAGGGACCGTAATAGGCTCAGGCGATTCTTTGATTTCAATCACCTTCTCATATCTTTTAAATCCTAAAAGGGACGTTGATAGTTTAAATCTTCCTGTACTAACCCGTGGAAAAGTAAACTCGCCTTTATCATTGGATTTGGTTCCACGGACGGTAGAGTCCTTTAAATTAATAATTTGAATGGTGACATCCTGAAGGTTGCTGTTCTTCGTTTTGTCAATTACTTTTCCAGAAAATGTGACTTGTGCATTAACTACCTGACTTAAAAGAAGAATAAAAAGGACAGTCCAAACGACTTTCATTGATTTGCTAAAATTGATTATTAATCAATAATATAGTTTTTTCATGAGAGGAGCTTTATAATCACAAAAAAGATACAGATAAGAGGGGATTAGTATTTAGTATAAAGTATTTAGTCCTTAGACTTCATTGGTGTGGATGTCGCTTTGTTTGTCTATTTGTCTGTGTAAGCGGTACATTATAGTTCAAAGAAGTATCACATGAGCGTCTATTATCTGTGGTCTCACATCTTTTGTCTATTTCTAATACCAGTAAATCGTTAAAAGTTCAAAATTACTCCATGGACACTGTCAAGGCCTTTGGAACGGCGACAATTCAATAAAAAATGGGTATATTTGTTGTTAGAACATAAATGAAAGAAACAACACTCAGCAGAAAAGAAAAAATATTGCAAACGGCCTTGCAGCTATTTGCAATTAAAGGCTACCTCGATACCTCTACTAAAGAAATTGCAGCAAAAGCAGCAGTTTCCGAAGCCCTTATTTTTAAGCACTTCGGAAATAAAGATGCTCTTTTGGCTCATATCGTAAAGTCCGGTTATCGAAAGGTGTTGCTTCATCATAAAGGGATGATGTCTTATAAAGGGGCTAAAGATTTCTTGAAAAATATGATTCAGCTGCCCAGTAAGCTCGTTGCAGAGGAACCCCTGTTCTGGAAATTACAAGAACGCCTTTCACATCATAACTTCTCCAAGTCCCAACATGAATTGTTTATAAAGCCTGTCCAACCCATTGTCTTCAAAGCTTTTCAGGAATTAGGATATGAAAATCCAGAGCTTGAAACACAATTTCTTCTCTTAATTATAGATATGCTTTGGAAAAAAGAAGCTTGTGGTGAGATTGAAAATGCTTCTGAATTAGCTAAGCTGATCGAGAGTAAGTATAATCTTTAGTGTGCGTGTTTATGCGTTTTGTTTTTATAAAATGCAAAACATTTTAAAAAGCAAGATAATTTACCGTATTTCGTAGAAACTATTTTGTGATGATTAAGAAATTATTTAGTCTGGGATTATTATCCTTATTGATTATAACTGTGGGTTTTGCACAGCGGAAACCTGATTTTGTAAATTTTATCAATCAACAGCATTCTTGGGTAGATTCTGTTTTCAATACGTTAACACCTAAACAAAGAATTGCGCAATTATTTTTAGTGCGTGCCCATACCAATCTGGGACAAAAATATATTGATTCTGTAAAACGGGTGATTGAAAAGGAACAATTAGGTGGTTTGGTTGTGTTTCAGGGTGGTCCGATAAGACATGCCAATATGTTTAATCAATATCAGAAAGCGAGCAAGGTTCCCTTGTTAATCACTTTTGACGGGGAGTGGGGACTTGGTATGCGAATGCCTGATTCTACCATTTCTTATCCTTATCAAATGACATTGGGCGCAATTCAGAATAATAATTTACTATATGAAATGGGGCGTCAGGTTGCACGTGATTTCCAGAGAATTGGAATGCATTTCAATTTTGCTCCTGTGGTAGATATCAATAATAATCCGAACAATCCGGTAATCAATTTCAGGTCATTTGGTGACGACAAGTTTAAGGTCACTGAGAAAGCAAAAGCCTATATGGATGGAATGGTGCAAGGAGGGATTTTAGCTTCTTTAAAGCATTTTCCGGGACATGGCGATACAGATGTGGATTCGCATCATGATTTGCCACAACTTAAATTCGATAAAGCCAGATTAGATAGCTTAGAAATGTATCCTTTCAGGCAATTGATCAAAGATGGTGCACCATCGGTGATGGTTGCTCATATGAACATTCCGTCATTGGATGCTACTCCAAATATTCCATCTTCTATTTCTAAGAAAGTCGTTACTGATTTATTAAGAAAAGAGTTGGGCTTTAAAGGTCTGACCGTAACAGATGCCATGGATATGAATGGTGTTAAGAAATTTTTTCCGAATGGTGAGGCCGATGTGATGGCAATTGAAGCGGGACATGATCTTTTGGAGGTTTCGGAAAACAGTGGTCGTGCTATTGATTTAATTGAGAAAGCAATCAAATCAGGGAGAATCTCTCAGGCGGATGTGGATGCCAGGGTTAAAAAAGTATTGGCATCAAAACTTTGGTTAGGCTTAGATAAGATTAAACCGGTAAATACAAACAATTTGTATCAGGATTTAAATACTCCTAGTTCGCAAAGTTTAGTGCAACGCATCTCAGATGCGGCTGTTACTTTGCTCAAATCGGATCGCGGGTTAAAAAGGTTTGACCCGAGACGAAATACAGCAATTGTAAGTGTTGGGATAGATAAGGTGCAAGACTTCGAAAGTGGGTTGGCGATTCAATTGACAGAATATGATCAATATTTTGTGAAAGGAGATGAATCGGAAGAACAATTGAAGGAGCTATTGAAAGTTGCTCGTGGGCATAGACAGATTGTGTTAGTGATTCATGATAATCGCAGCAGACCGAGAAGTGAATTAGCATTAAATGACGCTACAAAAGATTTTATTGATAAAATAGCGGGACGTAGAACTATTTCGGTGATGTTAACCAATCCGTATGCTTTAAATTCAGTAGATGTGATGCGAAGCGCTTCAGTGTTATTAGGGTATCAAAATGATTTCTTTATGCAAAAGGCAGTTTTGAAAACATTGTTGAAACAGATAAAACCGGAAGGTAAATTGCCAGTAACGATATCAAAAAACTTAAAGAACGGGGATGGTATTTAGTGCTAAATCCTCTTAAGAAACAGAAGAAGCTATCCTGATTTGGATAGCTTCTTCTGTTAGTAAAACATTTGTTTGTCAAAGATTATCAGGAAATTTCATATTTGTTGTTGATTGCATAGAATCATCAAAGTTTAATTCTTTATTGTTAAAAGAAAGACTAATTTTGTTTGGTATTTAAATCTAATATGGCAAAAGAGCAGATTTCTATTTTCGATATGTTTAAAATTGGGATTGGCCCGTCCAGTTCTCATACTTTAGGCCCTTGGCGAGCTGCCCAACGTTTTATTAACTCATTAGAAACTCGTATTAAACTGGATGAAGTAATAGAGCTGAAAATTCTTCTTTATGGTTCTTTAGCCAAGACAGGTGTTGGTCATGGTACTGATATTGCGGTGCTTCTTGGAATAGGTGGAGATGATCCGGTGACTTTCGACGTGAATGATGTTATTCCTAAGGTAGAACGCATTAAAGCGAATCGTAAATTGGTCTTGGGTGGGAAAAGAGAAATAGATTTTTCATATCAGGATGATTTACTTTTTTTATTTGACCAAAGTCTGCCATTTCACCCGAATGCAGTAACTTTTCAGGCATTTTTGAAAAATGGTACAGCAATTTCCGAGACCTATTATTCTATAGGGGGTGGATTTGTTGTGCAGGAAAATGATACGGAGAGTGTTTTATCAGAGATCGATCTTCCCTTTCCAATCGATACGGCTCAGGAGTTGATTTTTTCCTGCATGCGTACAGGTCTTAAGATATCCGAATTAGTCTTAGAAAATGAATGCTCATGGCGACCTGAACAGGAAACTCGTGAAGGTGTCTTGAAGATTTTTCAAGCGATCAAAGAATGTATCTATAAAGGCTGCCATACCGATGGAGTCTTACCGGGAGGTTTAAATGTGGAAAGGCGAGCGTCGAAATTAAATAAGCGGATGCTAAAAGGCAGGCCATATTCTGATTTTGATACTTGGGTTGAGGCAACGCGAGCAGGTGGTAAAGATTTCGGATATATTCTGGATTGCGTGAGTTGTTTTGCTTTGGCGGTTAATGAAGAGAATGCCTCTTTTGGTCGGGTCGTTACTGCGCCCACAAATGGTGCAGCGGGGGTTATTCCTGCGGTCCTACAATATTATATCGTTTTTCATGATTGTTATCAAGAAGATAAAATTATTCAATTTATAGCTACGGCATCTGAGATTGGTTCTATATTTAAAAAAGGAGCTACAATCTCCGCGGCGATGGGCGGCTGTCAGGCAGAAATCGGTGTTTCATCGGCGATGGCTGCGGGTGCATTGACGGAATGCCTAGGAGGTTCACAAAGACAGGTTTTAATGGCTGCTGAAATTGCCATGGAGCATCATCTTGGTTTAACATGTGACCCTATCGGCGGTCTTGTACAGATCCCCTGCATAGAAAGAAATACCATGGGAGCTATTAAGGCGATTACCGCGGCACAGCTTGCTTTGCAATCTAATCCGGATAAAGCCAAGGTGAGTTTAGATGCTGTAGTGAGTACAATGTGGGATACCGCACAGGATATGAATGTTAAGTATAAGGAGACCGCTGATGGTGGACTTGCTATTAAAGTTCCGCTCAGTTTACCTGAGTGTTAAAGTGTTGCCGGCAATCCTTAAAAAACTAAAATTTTCTATCTTTGTCTTATGGTTCGGTATTGTGCTTTAGCTTCAGGAAGTAATGGAAATAGTTATTATGTAGCTAAAGGGAATACTGCCATTCTGATTGATGCCGGGATCAATAATAAGCATCTCCATTTGAGAATGGCATCTTTAGGAATTAATCCCGCTTCTATAAGTGCTATTTTTATTACGCACGAACATACGGATCATATTTGCGGATTATCAGTGTTCGCAAAACGCTACCAGATTCCGGTTTATATTACACAAGGGACTTATGAGTCCTCTAGATTTCAACTTCCGGATTATCTTCTCAATTTTATTAAATCCAACTCCGTCATTAATCTCGATGATTTGACCGTATATGGTATTCCTAAATATCATGATGCAAAAGAACCATGTAGTTTTTTTGTTTCGGATGGAAAAATCAATATTTCCGTGCTGACCGACTTAGGGAGGGTATGTGATAATGTAAAAAAAGCCATTCGTATTTCTGACGTTTTGTTTTTAGAGTCTAATTATGATGAAGATATGCTATTGAGCGGAAGGTATCCTTATCATCTTAAAAACAGAATCCGGGGAGGATGGGGACACTTGTCCAATGCTCATTCTTTAGAAGCTTTTTTAGAGAATAAAACGAACCGTTTAAAACATTTGATTTTAGGACACCTTTCGGGCGAAAATAATACCATAGAGCTTGTTGAGAAATTATTTGAACCTCATTGCTGTGAGGTTAAATTATCAGTAGCAAAAAGGACTGAAGCTACCGCGTTGTTTGAAATCTCTCTTCAAGCTGTTGAAACCGAAATATATATTGAAAAATATACTTATCAATCTATCCAGGGGTTAAGTGTGAATGAGTAAAAACAAGAAAGCCGTAATGTGAATTACGGCTTTCTTGTTTTTAATATATTTTACTGAATTTCCATTTTAAATAAATCAGCGAGATGTGCTTTAAGTTTTGTTTTGACCTCCTGTATATCCACTGTCTGTCCTAACTCTCTTTCCATAGAAGTGACATCTTTATCATCTATTCCGCAGGGAATGATATTTCCAAAGTAAGTCAAATCAGCATTCACATTGAATGCGAAGCCGTGCATAGTTACCCATCTGGAGGCACGAACACCCATGGCACAAATCTTACGTGCCTTTTCATTGTCTGCATCTAGCCATACTCCGGTAAATCCAGGATAACGTCCTGCTGCGATTCCGTAATCTGCTAATGTTAAGATAATAGCTTCCTCTAAGGTTCTTAGATAAAGATGGATGTCTGTAAAGAAATTATCTAAATCCAGAATAGGGTAGCCCACAATTTGCCCCGGGCCATGGTAAGTAATGTCACCCCCTCTGTTGATTTTATAGAAGGTTGCTTCTTTTTCCTTTAGACCTTCTTCATCCAAAAGAAGATATTCCAGATGTCCGCTTTTACCTAAGGTGTAAACATGTGGATGTTCTGTGAAAATAAGGTAATTCGGGGTTATTGTATCCGTGTTGTTAACACGATTATCATGTTTAATTGCTAAGGTCTTAGCAAAGATTTCCTCTTGCTTATCCCAAGCTTCCTGATAATCTAATAGTCCCCAATCTATAAATTGAACTTGTTTATTTTGCATGGTATTTATGACCTAATATAATAGGTTGTTATAGGGATATCTGGCGTTATGCATTTTTACGACGATATCATAGATTTTCTCTTTAAACTCTTCTACATTGGTTTTATTAGTTGCCGAAATGAAGATCGCCGGATCAGAATTCTTTGCCATCCATGAATTTTTAAAATCATTCAAAGTGACTTTGATCGGTTCTCCGTCTTCATCAAATTCAACCGGTGGTTTATAGGCGTCGATTTTGTTAAATACTGTGATAGTAGGTTTATCCACCGCACCAATATCTTTCAAAGTTTCATTCACGGCATGAATATGGTCCTCAAAATAAGGATGGGAAATATCCACTACATGAATCAATACATCAGCCTCGCGCACTTCATCTAAAGTGGATTTGAAACATTCCACAAGGTGATGTGGTAGCTTACGAATAAACCCTACTGTATCGGATAATAAAAAAGGAAGGTTTTCGATAACTACTTTACGTACGGTAGTATCTAGTGTAGCGAAGAGTTTATTTTCAATTAATACATCCGACTTTGAAACCATATTCATAATCGTTGATTTTCCCACATTCGTATAACCTACGAGGGCAACACGAATCATTTCACCACGATTCTTACGTTGGGTTTCATTCTGCTTATCAATAATTTTCAAACGGTCCTTTAGTAAGGAGATCTTGTTCAGGATCATCCGTCTGTCACTTTCAATCTGACTTTCCCCCGGACCACGCATACCGATACCACCACGCTGACGTTCCAAGTGAGTCCATAACCTTGTCAATCGTGGTAATAAGTACTGAAGTTGTGCTAATTCAACTTGTGTTTTTGCCTGCGCTGTTTTAGCATGTTTTGCGAAAATATCCAGAATCAGGTTTGACCTGTCTAACACTTTAATATTAAAGTGTTTCTCAATATTTCTTAATTGTGAGGGCGATAATTCGTCATCAAAGACAACCATATCAATCTCCTCTGCGGTAATGAATTCTTTTATCTCATCGAGTTTACCCGAGCCGACAAATGTAGCCCGATCAGGGAAGGATAGTTTTTGTGTAAAGACAGCTTTGGTTATCCCCCCAGCGGTGGAAACCAAAAATTCCAACTCTTCTAAATATTCTTTTGCGGTTTCATCAGAAACATCCGGAGTAATCACACTTACCAATACAGCAGTTTCTGGCTTAATCGCAGTGTCATATATTTTAGTTCTTGCCATTCAAATTTTTTATATAATGCATTCGGAAAAAAATCGATCTTCCTTGAGCGTATCTTGTTAGATTAGAAACAAGTTTACAAAGTTAAGGTTTTTAGGAGATTTTGTCCCAAGAAATAGCGGGTGAGCTTCTGTTTAAATACTGGGTTAGTAACAGATTACGGTCATCTTTTAGTTGAGGGTCTTCCTTGAAGATGAGAATAACCAGTTGTCGGGCTTCGGAAAGAATAGCCTGATCTTTTGCTAAATCAGCGATTTTCATCTCTAATACCCCGGATTGTTGTGTGCCTGAAAGATCTCCGGGGCCGCGGAGCTGGAGATCGACTTCGGCAATTTCAAAACCATCATTGGTTCTTACCATGGTTTCTAAGCGTGTTCTCCCCTCTCTACTCAATTTATTGCTTGACATAAGAATACAGAATGATTGTTCTGCCCCTCTTCCCACGCGTCCTCGTAACTGATGCAGCTGGGACAGACCAAAGCGTTCTGAATTCTCAATGACCATCACAGAAGCATTCGGAACATTTACTCCTACCTCGATGACAGTTGTAGCAACCATAATTTGTGTTTCCCCTTTGATAAAGCGTTGCATTTCAAAGTCCTTATCCTTTACCGGCATCTTACCATGAACAATGCTGATTTTAAACTGAGGTAATGGAAACTCACGCATTAAGCCTTCAAGACCTGCTTCCAGATATAATAAGTCCATTTTCTCACTCTCTTTAATCAGTGGATAGACAATATAAACCTGTCGGCCTTTTGCAATCTCATCACGCATAAAACCGAACACGCGTAATCGCTGATTTTCGAAAAAATGAACGGTCTTTATTGGTTTTCTACCGGCCGGCAATTCATCGATGACTGAAATGTCCAGATCTCCATACATAGTCATTGCCAGCGTTCTTGGTATCGGGGTTGCTGTCATCACCAACATGTGAGGGGGGATAGCATTCTTTCTACATAATTTAGCTCGTTGCTCTACACCGAAGCGATGCTGTTCATCAATGACCACAAAGCCAATGTTCTTGAATTTTACTTTATCCTCAATTAAGGCATGTGTTCCGATCAGAATATCCAGTGATCCATCTTCTAATTCCTGATGGATCAGCCTTCTGGCTTTGGCAGGGGTGGAACCCGTTAAAAGTCTAACTGTACAGATGTCATCTCCTAATAATGCGGTTAAACCATTATAATGTTGGGTAGCGAGGATTTCGGTAGGAGCCATCATGCATGCCTGATAACCATTGTCTATTGCCAGGAGCATACTCATTAGAGCAACAACAGTTTTCCCTGAGCCGACATCTCCCTGAACCAATCGGTTCATCTGAGCACCTGTATTACAGTCCAGACGAATCTCTTTGACCACGCGTTTTTGGGCGTTTGTCAAAGGAAAGGGTAGCCTCTCATTAAAGAATTTATTGAATTTATCTCCTACCTGATTAAAGCGATGGCCTCTAAACTTTTGGGTATTGAGTTGTTTGTTTCTGAGTAAGCGTAATTGTATAAAGAATAATTCCTCAAATTTTAATCTTCTTTCCGCTGCTTTTAACAGTTGTTCATTTTGAGGAAAATGGATTGATAATATAGCTTGCTGCAAAGAAATTAACTGATGTTTCTCGATGATGTATGCTGGTAGAGTTTCAGAAATTGTTCTTAAAGTAGTTTCCAAAGCAGACTCCTGCAGTTTCTGTATACCTTTACTGTCTAAGGTAAACTTTTTCAGTTTTTCGGTAGAGGAATACACCGGCTGCATGGTCATATTACCTACCTTTTTGTGTTGTTGATGATAGAGTTCCATTTCCGGGTGGGTCATGGATATTGAGCCATTAAACTCAGTAGGTTTACCATAAATTATATAAGCAGACCCTACTTGTAAACCTTTTTTTAGCCAATTAAGACTTTGAAACCATACCAGTTCCATCATACCGGTATCATCTTTAAATTGACCAACTAATCGTCTCCCACGCTTTTCTCCGACTTCCTGAAGACTCATTAATCTACCTAATACCTGAGCTCCGATCATATCGGCGTGAAGCTCCCGGACTTTATGAAACTTCGTGCGATCAATATATCGAAAAGGATAATATTGCAGAAGGTCCCCAATAGTGAAGATTTGTAGATCTTTTTTGAGTACATCCGCCTTTTGGGGACCAACGCCTTTAAGATATTCTATGGGAGTTTTTAATGATAAATCAGCCATGGGATCGATAATCCCACTAAATTAATAAAAACTTTCATGTATGAAACCTGTTATCGGCTCTTGTTTTCATAAACCAAAACAGCTTTTCCGTCCTGACAGATAATTCCGATTGGAGCTTCTACGACCATACAATCTGATGTAATCTTATATTTAATGTTAAATTCAGCTTCTGCTTCATTATATTCTTTTACTAATTCTTTGAAAGCAGCTGTGTCAATAGCATGTGGATAAGCAATATAATCTTTTACCCCACCGCAAGATTTAGATCCTATTCCAATAAAACTCCATTCAGAAGGGTCCGTACAAGGAACTGTATCGACTATGTCTTTAATTTCTTTAAGCATTTCGCTCAATTTCTGTTCGTCTTGATCTCGTCTATCTCCCATTGTATTCTTTTCACAGGAAGTAATCCCGATTACCAGGAAGAGAAAGATGTACAAAGCATTTTTCATGATTATTTTCTTTTAGTTTATACTTAGTGTGTAAGAATATAACGGGATGTGAACAGAAAGTGCTACAAATAGGTTTATAAACGAAAAAAGGTTCCTTCGTGTGAGGGAACCTAAAATGTTGTTTTAGTGTTTTATTAAAAATTACCCTTTCCATGCAATTACGGATATTTCTACATTTACTTCTTTTGGCAAAGTTTTAACAGCTACACATTCTCTTGCAGGCTGATTTTCTTTAAAGTATTCCGAATAGACTTCATTTACTGTCGCGAAATAATCCATGCTGCTTAAGAAGATAGAAGTTTTTACAACATCAGCATAATCATATCCAGCATTCTTTAAGATCGCGCCAACATTTTTCAAAACCTGATGGGCTTCATCTGCTACTCCCGTTGTGATTAATTCCATGCTTTCCGGAATCAATGGGATCTGACCGGAAACATATAACGTTTTATCCGCTTTGATTGCTTGATTGTATGGGCCAATGGCTGCAGGAGCCTGATCTGTGTTTAAAATTTCTTTTTGTGCCATGATATTAAATGTCCTTTTGTACGGACTAATATACGATTAGGGCTTTGGATTTTCAATAAAAGAGAACAATAAGTAAATTGCAACATGAAACTTAAACTTGCCCTTGTAAATGGAAGAATTTTTAATGAAGAACAAATTTATGATCAACATGCATTATTGATCGATGGAAATAAAATAGTAGGAATTATACCTGAAAATGAGGTTCCTGAAGACTTTACCCACCGTGATGTAGAGGGAGCGAATATCTCTCCCGGTTTAATTGATCTTCAGATCTATGGCACGGGTGATGATTTGTTCTCCGCCGAACTAACGGTCGAATCCATTCATAGAATTGAGCAGAACCTGTTGAGACAGGGCTGTACATCTTTTATGCTTACACTAGCAACAAATACATTGGAACTTTTCAATGAAGCTATCGGCGTTTATGCACAATCAAACCCTAAAGTAGCCTTGGGCTTACACCTTGAGGGACCTTTTTTAAATGTAGCAAAACGAGGTGCTCATCCGGCAGAACTTATACAAAAAGCAAGTTTAGCAAGCTTACAGTCTGTTTTGGAAGGAAAAGAAGAATATGTAAAAATGATGACTGTTGCGCCTGAATTAACCGATCAGGGTTGTATAGACTATTTAAATGAAAAAGGCGTTATTATCACGGCAGGGCATTCCGCCGCAACATTCAAAGAAGCGACATTCGCCTTTAATAATGGTATTCCGGCTGTAACACATCTTTGGAATGCTATGTCGGCACTTCATCATCGAGATGTTGGTATACCCGGAGCAGCATTTAATCATGCTAAAGTTAATGCCTCAATTATTGTTGATGGGATACACGTCGATTTTGAGGCCGTTAGAATTTCAAAAGAGATGATGGGAGAGAGACTGTTTTTGATCACTGATGCGGTTGCAAAATGCGATAAAGGGATTTATCAGCATGTTTTTAATAAAGATCATTATACAATGCCTGATGGAACTTTATCGGGTTCGGCACTGAGTATGTTAAAAGCAATTGACAATTGTGTTAATCAAGTTGGGATAAGTTTGGAGGAGAGTCTTCGGATGGCAACCTTATACCCTGCGAGGTTGCTTGGAAGGTCTGATTTAGGGAATCTGAATCCGGGATCTGTGGCGAATGTTTTGGTTTTTAACCAGGACTTTGGAGTTCAACAGGTTGTTTTTCAGGGGGAAGAGATTATTTAACTTATAAAGAATAAGTTACAATTCGTAGCAAAGCTTATAAAGTTGTAGTTTTGCGGGTCAAGAACGAAATTTATGATGAGAAGAATTATACATCTTTGTCTTTTTGCAGTATTGAGCATGATTGTTTTATCCTGTGGATCAAAGAGAAGACAAGGAAAGGTTTTGCAACAGCCAACAGAAACTGTTGCTCAGGATTTACCAGTAGAAAATCCTAAGACTGAAGAGAATATTCCGGCGAAGAAGCCAAAGAATACTGCTACAGCTGAAAAGCCTGCAGAAAAGAAACCGGTAGAGAAACCACCGTTTAGAGCAAATTTACCGACAGCTCCTAGGGAATTCAGAGCAGCATGGGTGGCTACAGTGGCGAATATTAATTGGCCCAGCAAGAATAATCTGAGCACAGAACAACAGAAGCAGGAAGCGATTAATTTATTGGATATCTTAAAGAACAATAATTTTAATGCCGTTATTTTTCAGGTTAGACCTTCAGCAGATGCTTTATATAAATCTAGTTTAGAGCCCTGGTCTTATTTTTTGACGGGTACAATAGGAAAAGAACCAAGCCCCTACTATGATCCACTAGAATTTTGGGTTGAAGAAGCGCATAAAAGAGGGTTAGAGTTGCATGTGTGGTTAAACCCATACCGTGCTCATCATAGTAACGGAGGTCAGGTTACAGGTGAATCTTTGGTTCGGAAGTCTCCTGATAATGTGGTAAGATTAAAGAACGGTATGTACTGGTTTGATCCCGCTAGCCAGGAAACTCAAAATCATACCGCGGCAGTGGTAAGGGATATCGTGAAACGCTATGATATAGACGGCGTTCATTTTGATGATTATTTTTACCCCTATGCGGAGTATAATGGAGGTGCTGATTTCCCGGATGACAAGACCTGGAATGCTTACAAAAAAAGTGGTGGGACATTATCCAGAGCAGATTGGCGAAGAGATAATGTTAACAAGTTTATTAAGAGGGTTTATACCGAGATTAAGCAAGATAAACCAGGAGTAAAATTTGGATTAAGCCCATTTGGGATTTGGAAACCGGGTTATCCTGCTGGTATTACGGGTTCTTCTCAATACGATGAGTTATATGCAGATGCAAAATTATGGCTGAATGAAGGTTGGATAGATTATTTTACGCCACAACTTTATTGGCCAATAGATCCGCCAAGACAGAGTTTTACGAATCTATTAAAATGGTGGCAATCTGAAAATAAACATAATCGTCATTTATGGCCGGGACTAAACACCGTTCAGGTTAGGGCGCCTGACAGAACCGCAGAAATAAAACGTCAAATCGAAGTAACTCGTCAAATAATTCCTAACAGTGTTGGTGCTGTGCATTGGAGTATTGCCGGATTAACGAAGAACCCGGCATTATTAAAGGCTTTGCATGATGGACCTTATTCACAAAAAGCATTGGTTCCGGCATCTCCCTGGTTAGCAGCTAATCCTATATTGAAGCCAACTTTATTGTTGACAAATCAACCAAGTAGTGTCTTCGTAAAATGGCTTCATAAGCAACCTGAACAGGTTTTTAAATGGGTAGCGTATGCGCGTTATGGTGATACCTGGGATATGCAGATTTTAGATGGTCCTCAATCGGAATTAAGTTTACCTAAAACTAAGGATGGACGTAAATTAAATGCTGTTGCGATAAAACCTATCGATCGCTTAGGGAACGAAGGGGATTATGCAGGCGAAGCTATTGAATAAACTCAGAATAAAATACGTTATAAAAACAAAACCGCAGAAAAAATGAGCTCTTTTCTGCGGTTTTGTTTTACAAAGATGTTGTTTCATCTTTTCGTCACGTAAATGTTACTGTAAAGTGTATTCAGTACACGTTATAATGCAATCGTTTGCAGAGCTAAATGGTTTAATCTGCTAAAATTCAAGGATTCTGCGCTGTTGGAGGAAGAGATAAGATGATAAAACCATTCTGATTTATGCGTTTTTTATGTGCGGTTTTGCGGATTATGTCTTAAAATGGAGAATAGTCTGCTTGATTATGCGGTATTTGTTCTAATTTTAACATGAATTAACATAAAACATGATTCTGCCAAATCATAAATTAATGAAAAATATGCTTTTTTATTACGCTTTTTTGGGATTGTTATTAACGAGTAGTTGCGGATCGAAGAAAATGAGTGATCATACTTCGGTTCAGGATCAGACAGCTAGTTCTGTTCAGCAAGCATCTATTATTCCTGCTGCGGATCAATTAACGGCTTATTTACCTTTATTAAAAGGGAAGAAAGTAGGATTGATGGGAAATCAAACTTCAGTAGTTGGAGCTCAGCATGAGCATTTGGTAGATGTTCTTTTAAGAGAAAAGGTAGATCTTAAGTTTGGTTTCGCTCCAGAGCATGGATTCCGTGGAGATATTGAAAGAGGGGAAAAAGTAAGTAATGACGTGGATTCAAAAACAGGCTTACCCTTGTTTACCCTTTATGGAGGGAATGATAAGCAGGATTCAATCATCCAATCGATTGACGTCATGATTTTTGATCTCCAAGATGTTGGTGCCCGTTTCTATACATATATCACTTCTTTGCATCGGGTAATGGAGCTATGTGCGAAACACAATAAAGAGCTAATCGTATTAGACAGGCCAAATCCTTGTGGCGATCAGGTTGATGGTCCCGTTCGTAAAGATGATAAATTCAAATCGAATGTTTCTTTCCATAAAATAGCCATGATTCATGGTCTTACAGTTGGTGAATTAGCTAAGATGATTAATGGGGAAAAATGGTTAGAAGAAGGTAGACAGTGTAAGTTGACTGTTATACCGGTGCAAAATTACACACATGCGAGCATGTATGATCTTCCGGTGATCCCTTCCCCAAGTCTTCCGAACCATTTATCTGTGCGACTTTATTCGTCATTATGTTTATTTGAAGGGACTGATATTTCGGTAGGTCGAGGTACCGACTGGCCTTTTCAAGTGGTGGGTTATACCGATCCTGTATATGGTGATTTTACATTCACACCTGGTGAAAAAGCAGGTATGGTAAAACATGTTGAAGGAAAAGGAGCTACTAATTATGGTTTAGACTTAAGAGATTTAGATCCAAATAAGCAAAAATTTACCTTAAAATATATCTTTCATTTTTATGATCGGATGCCTGATAAATCCAAGTTTTTTGCTCGTGCAGAATTCTTTGATAAACTAGCAGGAACCGATGAGTTAAGAAAACAAATTATTGCCGGAAAGACCGAATCAGAAATCCGCGAGAGCTGGAAGCCTGAATTGGAAGAATATAAAAAGATGAGAAAAAAATATTTGATCTACCCAGACTTTAATTGAAAAACATAGTGTGAAGGCTCAATTTAATTGGGCCTCCTCACATTATACTTACTGAAGTAGATTGCCATACCAATACACGAAACAATCTCGGGTTTTCTGAAAAATGAAAAAACCGAATTATGATAACATAAATTATTAATTATTAATCTTTAAGCAATGCGAAGACTTCTACTCTTTTCTCTCGCTCTAGGCCTAACAATGCCGACTTATGCGTTCTTTGACGCAAACAAAGGTATTGTTGCACTAGGAAACCATGCTAGCTGGCCAAATGCTGCATTGGTTTTGCAAAATACCATAACAGGTACAGTTAGTGGGCCCAATGGTCCTATCGCAGGAGCTACCGTTTCAGTTGTAGGAAAATCCGTAACTACGGTAACCGATGATAATGGTAAGTTTACGATTACCGCGGCTGTTGGGGCTAAACTTCGATTTTCTTTTGTAGGGTATCAACCAAAGGAAGTTTCTGTAACGGGGTCCACCGTTAATGTTTCCTTGGAATCCGGGGAAGACTTTATTGACGAAGTTGTTGTTGTAGGTTATGGTTCCCAGAAGAAGGAACATTTAACAGGAGCAGTTTCCTCCGTAAATGTTGAAAAAACACTTGGTAGTCGTCCGATTCCGGATGCTGGACGTGGACTGCAAGGAGCAATACCTGGTCTTTCCGTGGTTGTTCCAACAGGTGAGGTTGGTTCAGATCCAATCATGAAAATTCGTGGACAGGTCGCTTCTATTGCTGGATCCAGTAATCCATTAATTTTGGTAGATAACGTAGAGATTCCAAGTATCAATTTGATCAATCCAAATGATATTGAGTCTATTTCAGTATTAAAGGACGCTGCTTCTTCCTCAATTTATGGTTCTAAAGCTGCTTTTGGGGTCATCTTGATCACGACAAAAAAAGGAGCAAGTTCAGATGTAGTGAATATTTCTTATTCTAATAACCTTTCTCTTCAATCTCCCTTTAAGGATATTGAAATTGCAGGAATTGATGGTTTAGAATACACTTTAGAAGCTCATGAAAACATGCAGGGGGCTGGTCCCGCAGGAGGTTTTTGGAGAGTAAGTCGTGAGAGTTTAGAAAAAATAAGAGAATGGCAGAATAAATACGGTGGTGTAATAGGAAATGAAGATCCTGTAGTTTATGGTCGTGATTGGTACTTTGATGGAGTTGATAAATTCGGATACCGTATATATGATCCTGCCGCGGTCATGATTAAAGATAATGCTTTCTCTCATTTACATAATCTTGGTCTAAATGGAAAAACCGGCAATACGACATATAACTTAAGTGCTGGTTATCTTGGACAACAAGGGATGATGAAAGCGGCACAACATGATGATTTTACAAGGTATAATGCCACATTAAATATTTCTACCAAATTAAACGACTTTTTAACAGTTCGTGGTGGAGCGATGTATTCTGATGGTACAAAGCGTAATTCCAATTCTGCAACTGGATTTACAGCTGATCCATGGTTATACCTTTATCGTTGGTCCAGATTATTCCCTATAGGCGTTCAAGAAAATGGAGTTGATATCCGAGACCCTTATTTTGACACGAAAAAAGCGCATACAGCCTATAAAATTGATCGATATACGAACTTAAATTTAGGTACAACGATAAACATCATGAATGGTTGGGACTTGCAAGCGGATTATGCTTACAGTACCCAAAATAATGCAAATAAGTCTTCCATGCCTTCTTTTACTGGGAAAAGCCACTGGTATGCTCCAATTGCTTGGAATGATGAAAATGGTAATCGAATTTACGTTGATGAGAATGGTGTACCCACTGATAATGGGGGTATTGCAGGATATGAATTCCCTTCGGATACTTATATCACAAAAGCCCAATCGAATATCTATCGCCGTGATTTCTTTTCAAAAAGACATACTTTCAATGCTATCTCTACCTACAATAAGAATCTTGAGGGAGGTCATGATTTGAAGCTTATGCTAGGTACGAATATCGTAGCTTATCAATGGGAGGATGAATGGTTAAGAAGAACAAATTTAATCAATGAGGAAAATCCTCAATTTAACTTTGCGACAGGTGTACAAACAAATGGTGCTGATACAAATTGGGATTCTCAAGTCGGTTTCTTTGGGCGTGCAAACTATGCCTATAAAGATAAATATTTGTTTGAGGCAAACCTACGTTATGATGGATCCTCAAAATTCCCTTCTGATTTACGTTGGAGATGGTTTCCTTCCGTTTCGGCAGGTTGGGTAGTAAGCAACGAGAACTTCATGCAGGATATCAGTCATGTATTAAGCTTTGCAAAACTTCGTGGTTCTTGGGGTAATATTGGTGATCAATCAGTTGCCAATTCTTTATACGTTCCAACAATGAATATCAATAAGGGGAATTGGTTAGATGATTCTGGAAACCCTATGTACTATTTATCTACCCCTGGGGCTGTTCGTCCAGACATTTTATGGCAAGATATTGAACATATGAACGTGGGTGCTGATCTTAGGTTCTTCAATAAGTTAGGTGTTGTGGTAGAATGGTTCAAAAGGAATACGAATAATATGATTATTCCCGGAGAGACTCTACCTGGTACCTTTGGAGCCGGTTCTCCACAAGGAAATTTTGGAAATCTAAGTACAAAAGGATGGGAAGTAAATGTAGATTATAATCATACTTTCGAAAATGGATTGCGCTTATCTGCCAATGCCAATATTGCTGACGCCGTTACAATGACGACAAAAGGTACTGATTGGAATACTCCTTGGGAAAATAGATCTATTGGAACTACTTTCTCTACAGGCAGACGTTACGGTGATATTTATGGATATGTAACCGATCGTTTATTCCAAAAAGAAGATTTTAATTACGACGACAATGGTGCTTTTGTTCCGGTAACAATTATCCATGAAGGATCTGCTAAAATCACGAATCAATTAGCCGGTGATAATCCTGTTTATCAAACGTATTTCGAAGATGGGAATGTTTTGAAAATGAGCCCGGGTGATGTGAAATTTGTTGATGTGAACGGAGATGGATATATCACTCCAGGAAAAGGAACGAATGGCGATCCAGGTGACCGTGTTGTTATTGGTAATTCTACTCCACGTTTTGAATATGGATTTCGTTTAGGTGCTGATTTTAAAGGGTTTGACTTATCCGTATTTATGCAAGGAGTTGGTAAACGCGAAATTTGGGGTGATGGTCAACTGGCGATTCCGGGATATCATGTAAAAGATGGAGCAATGCCACAGGCTATTGCAGGAGATTTTTGGAAAGAAGACCGCACAGATGCATTTTATCCAAGGGCATGGAATTTAAATGGAGCAAACGAAGGATATGTAATGCGTCCTCAGACACGATATTTATTAGATATGTCTTATTTCAAGATTAAGAATATCACTTTCGGATATGCTTTGCAAGCGAATGTGTTAGATAGACTTCATTTGAAAAATGCCCGTATTTACGTGTCTTTAGAAAACTTCTTCACGTTTGATAACCTAAGAGGTTTGCCAATCGATCCGGAGACAATCTCGGGTAATAGTATGTTATTGACTAATGGAAATTACAATTTAGGCCGTACAGGTACAGGTAATCCTTCCTTTAAGTCTGCGTCAATGGGTATCCAAATCGGATTATAATTAATAGGAGGAAACAATTATGAAAATTAAATATAGTTTATTAGTTGCAGCAGCATTAACGTTGTCTAGTTGCAGCGATTTCTTAGACAGACCTGTTCTCACTCAAGCAAATGATGAGACTGCCTGGACTACTGAGGAAAATATACGCTTGTATGCAAATCAGTACTATACAGATTTCTTTTCAGGTTATGGATTAGCATTTAATACTGATGGAGCATTGTTAGCATCATATACGTTCAGTGATGATGTGCTCTTTCAAGGAAATCAATCCAATTTTACCAGAGCCGTTCCGGCAAGCGCCATTTGGAGTTATACTACTGTTCGATCAATCAATATTATGATTGACCGTATTCAAAATAAAATGACTAATCTACTTAGTGAAGAGTCCCTCAATCACTGGATTGGTGTAGGAAGATTTTTCCGTGCCTTTAGGTATTGGGAATTAGTATATGCTTATGGAGATATACCTTATTATGATCGTCCTGTATTAGACACCGAAATTGACGAACTGTATAAAAAACGTACGCCACGCAATGAGGTTATGGATGCTGTTTATGAGGATATGAAATTTGCGTTGGAAAATATAAGAACAAGCGATGGTAGTCAGCAAGTTAACCGCTACATTGCTGCTGGGTTTATTTCCAGAATTGCAATGTCTGAAGGTTCTTGGCAGAAATATTATTATAAGAATAATGAAAGGGCTAAAAAATTCTTCGAATTAGCTGTTCAGGCGGGAGATGTGGTGAAAGGGAGTGGAAAATATGGTATTGTTACGGATTATAGATCTCAATTTACTTCCGAAAATCTTAGTGGAAATAAAGATGTCATCTTATATAGGCAATATGATAATGCAAACGCAGTAAGACATTCTATTTTATCTATCCATAATTTATCCGATAATGTGACCTATGGTCCTACATCCGATTTATTAAAATCTTATATCTGTACGGATGGTAAAGTGTGGCAAAATTCTGATTTAGAGAAAGCTTCTGATTTTACGAATGAAGAATTAATTAAAACAAGAGATCCGCGCTTAGAGGCTACTTTCCATACAGAACCTACGGCACGAAATCGTGCATCTTTCATGTACATCACAAAATTCTTACCTCGTGATGTAGAGGCACGCGTAGCTGCTGGTGGCGCCCCTGGTACTGAATACTCTGGTGCAAATAATACAACTGATGCACCGGTTTTACGTTATGCGGAAGTTTTATTAAATTGGATTGAGTCCAAAGCAGAGTTAGCCACTTTAGGCGGCCCTCAGGTTTCTCAAACCGATATAGATGCTTCCATTAATCTGATAAGAAAGAGACCATTATCTCCAATTGCGATTGAAAAAGGGGTTCAACTCACTGCGCCAATGTCTTTAGGGGCATTACCTGTTGATCCGGAACGAGATATAACCGTATCTCCTTTGCTGTGGGAAATCCGTAGAGAGCGTCGTATGGAATTGACTTTTGAGCATTCTCGTTTTGCAGATTTAAAGAGATGGTCCAAATTGCAGTATATGGATACAGAGCTTAATCCTGATCTAATGGCTGGCGGATGGGTTAACTTCCCAACTGAAGCTGCTGAAGATTTAAAAAATACTGTTTCGGTTGTGAAATTAGATGGTCAAATAGAAGTCTATAATCCAGGGGATCCTACAAGTGCACCTAAAATGAAGGGTTTTTACAGATATACCTTGAATAAGGACAGGCTTCCGTTTTATAATCAAACTAACATTAATCCATACCTATCTCCTGTTGGTTCTAATCAAATTAATGAATATGAAGCAAAAGGTTATGTATTGGATCAAACACAAGGGTGGGCTCAAAATTAATTATAAATCTTAATTCATTAGAAAGATGAAAATGAATTTTAATCATACGTTAGGAGGAATCCTGTTAGCTTTCGTAAGCTTTGTTGGGATTACCTCATGCTCAGACGATTTCCCTGTGAATGTGGAATCGGATAAATTTACCGATCTTAAATCGATAAAGATTGTAAATGCTGGGGAATCAGGAACAGATGTTCTGGAAGGAGTTATTAATGAATCCACAAAAACTATTACATTTCCTCGTTTAGATACCCTAACTGATTTTTCTGCTGTAAAATTTGAAGCAGTAACATCAGAAGGGTCTCAACTGGAAAAAGATATTATCGAAATTCCTTATCAAAGTGGTGATAGCCAAAAGGATATTTTTTTAAAGGTTATTAATCTTCCAAGGTTTAAAGAATATAAAGCCGTTATACGATTTAAAGTCCCAGTCTATGGAGCGGATTTTACAAAAGGAATTGTTTATGATTATTCCAGCAATCCAATTGGTAATCCGGTGTATGAAGCATTTGGAGGCTTAAATACCAGAGGTACTGGATTTGATGGAGAACATGTTCTAATTGTGAGCAGAGGAACTTCAGGGATTCACCTGTTAAGTGTAGCGGATTTGAAAAAGAATGAAATCAAACCAATTCCTGTTAATTCAACTGGTATAACTGGGGGAACATTTACTTATAATATGGGTGCGCAGATAAATGGAAGAACTTATGTTGTGAACCTTTCTGGTGCTCAGGCTTCTCCATTGAAATTATATTTCTGGGAGAATCCGGCCGATGCTCCGCAAGTAATTGCAGATATTAACGTGGCTACAATTGCTGGTGCCGGCGCTCGTCATGGTGACAATCTTTCAATTGGATTAGACGAGAATGGTAATGGATACGCATTCTTAATCAGTGCCGGAACAGAAATCCTACGTCTAAAAATTGAAAACTATAAGAATGTAACAGAAACTAAGGTAATCAATACTTTAGCAACATACGGGCAATGGTCATATTTCAATAGAATAGGGAATACAGAATCTTATCTTGTAACCGGTCATGATAAACCTATATCGATTATGAATAACAGTGGTGCTGCAAGTTATACCATGGCAGCTTCTTCAATTCCAATTCACTCTGGGGACCCCCGTGTGATTGAATTTAACGGTGAACGTTATTTGTTGGTGGTTACTGTCCCTCGTGGTGGAGACGCTAATAATGCTGAAATGTATGTTTACAACATTACTAAGGGCGCAAATATCGTTGATGCTATCACAGATTTTGAGCAGAGAGATAAAAAAGACTTTGTATATAAATTTGCAATCTCCGGCAACACGACTATTGCTCCAGGAACCCAATCAGGATACCACATTGTGAAAAATGCGGAAGGAAAAGATGAAAAATTATTGATTTATGGTGCTTCTGCTGATTTTGGGTTTACCATTGTTGAATTCCCGGTAAATGTATTAGAAGAAGATTAATAATGAAGTTTTAACAATGATGGAAGGGCATAATATCCACTATAAATAGTAATTTATACTTCGGATAAGTGCCCTTTCTTATTTTTGATTAACCAATTTATTTAAAGTAATGAAGAAAAGACTTCCTTTATATCTCTGCTTATTCCTTAGTTGGATGTTTTTAGTGGTTAGTTGTAGTAAGGACAACGGTGGTGGTGGCCCTATTGAACCTGAACCCGAACCAGAGCCTACTACTTTGAAATTTCCCAATAAAGAAATGCGAGCTTCTTGGGTTGCAACAGTTTGGGAACTTGATTGGCCAGGGGTGCGGGGCGAAGCTGCACAAAAGCAAAAGTATATCGATCAATTAGATAAACTTAAAGAGTTAAAATTCAATACCGTTTTTTTTCAGGTAAAAGGAATGGGAGATGCTTTTTATGATTCTCCTTATGAACCTTGGTCTGCAGCTATTTCAGGGACACGAGGTGTTGACCCCGGATATAATGTATTGAAATTCTTAATTGACGAAACACATGCACGTGGAATGGAGTTTCACGCATGGGTAAACCCTTACCGTATTTCGACCAGAGCTTCAAGTTCTACGGCTTTTCCTCCTTTACATGCTTCGGTAGATGCTTCCTGGGTGAAAGATTATGAAACAATTCGAATTTATAATCCTGCAGTACCTGAAGTAAGGCAACGATTAAATGATATTGTAAAAGATCTAATCACTAAGTTTGATGTGGATGGAATCCATTTTGATGATTATTTCTATCCGGAGGGGTTAGCGCATGAAGACGATGTTGAATATACTAAGTATGGAGCAGGATATTCTTCAAAAGAAAATTTCAGAAGAGGAAATGTAGATAAAGCCATTGAAGGAGTATTCAACACTATTAAAACGACAAAACCTTCTGTGGTATTTTCAGTTTCACCTGCAGCGAATAAAGATAATAACTATAATAGTCTTTTTGCAGATGTGGCAAAATGGAATTCTAGTGGTTGGGTTGATATTGTTATTCCACAATTATATCAAGAAATTGGAAATAGTTATAATCCATTCGAGAGAAATCTTGCTACTTGGGTGCAGTTCCGTGGACTAGCCAAGGTAGTTGTGGGACATGGTTACTATAAATTCGGTGCTGCCGGTAATCCTGCAGCTTTTCAATCTGTTGATGAATTGGAAAAACAATTTACATTAGTAAGAAATAATGATAAGGTATCAGGGAGTGCCATTTATAGCATTCGTGATGTGATTGCAAATAGAATAGGTATTACTGATAAACTAAAAACATTATACGCAAAAGAAGTGCTTATGCCTTTCTTCGGGCGGGAAGTTGCTACTAAACCTACAACTCCAACGAATGTAAAAATTACTGGGTCTCAACTATCATGGACAACAACAGGATCGAATGTGAGGACGGCTGTTTATTACTTTTCAACAAAAACAGCAGAAGGTGAACTATTAACAATTACGACAGATAGTAAAGCTGATATCACAAAAAATGGTTTTTATTGTGTTACAGCCTTAAATCAGGATCATGTTGAAAGTAAAGAATCGGCGTTAATACAAAAATAATTTCACCATAATTTTTAGATAAAATTTTATAAAGCGCAATATGCACAAGTCTCTTTTTATTATAGCTTATAGTTTACTTGTTAGTTTAGTAATAAACCCTGTAATCGCGCAGACTTTTAAATTCGCTCAAGTAACAGATACTCATGTCGGCGGATCTTCCGGGGCCGATGATTTACGCAGAACTGTTCTTGACTTAAATCAGCTGCGGGAAGCAATGAAATTAGACTTTGTTATTTTATCGGGTGATGTTACGGAGTTTGGGTCAGATGAGGAATTGGCGCTGGCAAAACAGATTCTGGATAGTCTTGAATTACCATTATATGTGATCCCCGGAAATCATGATGCTAACTGGTCCGAGAGCGGAGCCAATAGTTTCAGGAAAGTCTTTGGTGCTGAAACCTTCTTTTTTGAACATAAAGGGTATCAATTTATCGGTACCACCTCAGGTCCAAATATGAGAATGAGCCCTGGTCAAGTGCCTCGTGAAAACCTGGTATGGATGGATTCCGTATTCAAGGCCAATCCAAATAAAGAGATGCCCTTGATTGCTGTGAATCACTATCCACTTGACTCCTCCCTAAATAATTGGTACGAGAATATCGATCGTATTAAAACCAGAAATGTACAATTAGCATTATGCGGACATGGCCACATCAATCATCTTTATGATTGGGAAGGAATACCGGGTGTGATGGCCAGATCAAACCTTCGTGCTAAAGAGGCCGTGGGGGGATATAATATCATAACGATTACAGGAGATTCTGTCTTCTTTCAGGTCAGAAAGCCACAATTAGTAACGGAAGATTACTGGCTGAAACTACCTTTGCGGAAAATCAACGCCAGTTCTTCTCAACATGTAAAACGTCCGGATTATAGCTTGAATGCCAGCAGTCCGGCGAAATTGGTATGGGAGTATGAAGATCACGGTGATATCGGAGCCGGCATCAGCTCTGATGGTAAACTGATGTTTATTGCGAATACGGTGGGAGAAGTTTATGCGCTAGATCTGACTAATGGTGAAAAGAAATGGACGTATAAGACAGATGGAAAAGTCTATTCTACACCGGCTGTTGATAAAGGAGTGGTAGTGGTAGGCTCCTCAGATCATTTTATTTATGGAATCCATGCGAAGACTGGCGAGCTTTTATGGAAAATAGAGGCAAATAAGGCAGTGCTAGGTTCTCCGGCAGTGGCTAAAGGAAAAGCTTATATCGGGTCTTCAGATGGTATTTTCCGTTGTATTGATTTAAAGAGCGGGAAACTTCTGTGGACCTTTGATCAGGTACAAGGCTACGTGTCTACCTTGCCAACTCTTGCCGACGGGAAGGTCATCTTTGGAAGTTGGAAGAATGGGTTTTATGCATTGGATCAAAAGACAGGAAGTTTGGTCTGGCAATGGGATAATGGACAAGCAAACAGAATGTTTTCTGCGGCAGCATGTTACCCTGTTGTGACTAATAACAGGGTTTATATAGTCTCACCAGATAGATATATGTCGGTCATTGATCTTAAAACAGGAAAAACCATTTGGCGAGAAAAGAAAGATGAATACCGGGTAAGAGAATCCATGGGATTAGCGCATAATAAGAAGCTGGTATATGCAAAAACAATGGATGGAGAGCTTATCGGAGTGCAAAATGATGCCGATAGTATGGTTATTAGCTGGAAAGCTAAGCTAAGATTAGGCTATGAATTAGCTCCAACTGCTATTTATAGTGATTCAAAGCATATATTTGTTCCTAGTGACAAAGGATTAATGTCAGCGGTAGATCCCAAAACGGGTGAAACTGTTTGGCAATATAAAATTTCCAATGGCATGATTAATCCAGTCCTGGTATTAAAAGACAAAGTAGTTGTTAGTACGATGGATGGCAAAATTGTGATGTTAACTTATTAAACCTAAACCTATAATGCAGAGATTATTGTCTATTATTTTTTTATTCCTATTTTTCTTGAAAGTTGAGGCTCAGGAACATTCCTGGATCCGAATAAATCAACTTGGTTACCTTCCTGACAATAAGAAAGTCGCAGTGTGGGTCACTAAGGGAGAAAAAGGAATTAAAAGTTTTAGTTTAATTGATAAAAATAATAATAAAACCGTTTTCAAAGCGAAAGCCGGGAAACAATTTGGGGAATATGGTCCTTTCAGCATGGGATATCGCTTAGATTTTTCCAAATTCAATAAGAGTGGTGAATACTATTTGTTGGCAGATGATGGAACAAAGTCTCCTTCTTTTAAGGTGAATTCTGATGTTTATAACGGAGCTGCTGATTTCACCTTGCGTTATATGCGTCAACAAAGAACGCTCTTTAATCCGTTTTTACAAGATAGCTGTCATACCCATGACGGATTCACCATGTATGCAAGCTCTGTCGGAATACCTGATAGTACGCGTGTAGATGTAGGAGGGGGATGGCATGATGCTTCTGATTATTTACAATATGCAACAACGTCAGCGAATGCGACCTATCATTTATTGGCCGCCTACCGAGATTTTCCTTCTGTATTTACCGATGAAAAACAAGCAAATGGTCTGGATGGAAAAAATGGTGTAGCGGATGTATTAGACGAAGCGATATGGGGCTTGGAATGGTTAGTGAAAATGCATCCTGAGGGAAATATTATGTTTAATCAAATTGCTGATGACAGGGATCATATCAGTATGCGATTGCCAGGACAGGATTCGGTTTACGGCAGAGGGCATGAAAGACCTGTTTATTTTATTGACGGTAAACCGCAACAACGTGGTAAGTTTATGAATAATACAACTGGAACAAGTTCAACTGCTGCTAAATTTGTGAGCGCATTTGGTTTAGGACATCAATTGTTGAAGGAGAGAAATGCCGATTTTGCGACTCTTTTAAAGGAAAAAGCCGGAACGGCTTATCAATATGCCTATATTAAACCAGGTGTTACACAAACAGTTTCTGTTAAGTCTCCCTATATTTATGCAGAAGATAATTGGGTTGATGATATGGAATTAGCAGAAGCCACCATGTTTAACTTGAACAGCGACAGGGATCATCTCAATAAGGCCTTAAATTTTGCAAGAGAGGAAAAGATAACGCCTTGGATGCTTCGTGATACAGCAAACCACTATCAATACTATCCTTTTATCAATCTTGGTCATTTTGAATTAGCCAAAAGTGCAGAAGGAAATGCTAAGAAAGAAGCTCTAGGGTATTATAAAGAAGGAATTGAAGCTGTTAATGCCAGGGCTAAGGAAAATATGTTTCTACGTGGGGTTCCTTTTATCTGGTGCAGTAATAATCTGACAACTTCTTTTGCTATTCAATGTATTTGGTATAGAGAGGCAAGTGGTGATAAGTCATTTCAGGAACTGGAGCAGGCGAATATTGATTGGTTATTTGGTGTAAACCCGTGGGGTACCAGTATGGTTTATGGACTTCCAGCTCATGGCGACACACCAACAGAGCCACATTCAGCGTTTACATATTTACATAATTACCCCATAGATGGTGGCCTTGTGGATGGGCCAGTCTATTCGGCTATTTATAATAACCTGATAGGAATTCGGTTATATAAAGAAGATTCTTATGCTCCGTTCCAAAGTGATTTAGTCGTTTACCACGATGATTTTGGAGATTACAGCACAAATGAGCCAACAATGGATGGAACAGCATCTCTGATCTACCTATTGTCAGCTAAAGAGCATGAATCAAAAAAAAAAAGATTAATTGATCCACATGGGGCAATCATTCAAGGTGATGCTGATAAGAAACAGATTAGTTTAATCTTTACAGGTGATGAATTTAGAGAGGGGCTGCAAACAATTGCGCAGACGCTTGAAAAAGAGAAAGTACCTGGTAGTTTTTTTATAACAGGAAGATTTTTAGAAGATAAAAAAGCTGTTAAAACACTAAAAAAGTTAAGTAAAAAAGGACATTATATTGGTCCTCATTCAGATCAACATTTATTGTATGCGCCATGGGGAAATAGAGATAGCCTTTTGGTTACAAAGGAAGAATTTATCACCGACTTAAGTGCAAATGTTGCAAAGCTGGAGCATTTAGGAATTAAGAATATCAATAAATTTGTTGCTCCTTATGAATGGTATAATAAAAAGATAAGCAGCTTGGCGAAAGAATTGGGAATTGAGCTTTATAATTTTACACCAGGATTGAGGACAGCAGCTGATTATACTTTTCCTGAAATGGGGAATAGATACCTTTCTTCCGAGGCAATTTTAGATCAGTTGCTGAAGCATGAGGAGAGCCATGGGTTGAATGGATATATAATTATCGTTCATCTAGGTACAGATGCCAAAAGAAAAGATAAATTTTTTAATCAGCTAGAAAGATTGATTGATTTATTAAAAGATAAAAATTATAAATTCGTCCCGTTAGAGGAAATATAAATTTAAGCTGCGTGTTTTTGCGTTTTTTAGCAAAAAGTCGCATATTTACGAAAAAGTAATAGAATGTATTGCAAATGCTGAATACTATGATTAACACGACGGAGAAAGATTCCAACTATCAGGACCTGGACAAAATGTCGGTACTTGAGATTTTAACAAATATCAATAATGAAGATAAATCTGTTCCCGTTGCGGTTGAGAAGGTTATTCCACAGATAGAATCTCTCGTTAATATTGTAGTGGATAGGATGAAGGGCGGAGGTCGCTTGTTTTATATTGGAGCTGGTACATCCGGGAGATTAGGCATATTAGATGCTTCAGAATGTCCGCCGACTTACGGTGTTCCATTTGATTGGGTAATTGGTTTGATCGCCGGAGGCGATACAGCAATCCGTAAAGCGGTTGAATTTGCCGAAGATGATTTAGAGCAAGCCTGGAAAGATCTTGAAGAATTTGCAATTAATGAAAACGATTTTATCATTGGTATTGCAGCATCGGGAACGACACCTTATGTTATTGGTGGTCTAGATAAAGCTAATGAAATGGGAATTGCTACCGGATGTATTGTTTGTAATGGTAACTCTCCTATTGCTAAGCGAGCTCAATATCCGATTGAAGTGATTGTGGGTCCTGAATTCGTAACAGGCTCTACCCGAATGAAAGCAGGGACAGCTCAGAAACTAGTTTTAAATATGATTAGTACCTCGGTAATGATTCAGTTGGGACGTGTTAAAGGAAATAAGATGGTGGATATGCAGTTGTCAAATCATAAATTAGTTGGAAGAGGTGTTCGTATGGTCATGGCTGAAACCGGAACCAACGAAGAGACTGCAGCGGCTTTAATAGAAGAATTCGGCAATGTTCGTAAAGCCATTGATAATTACAATCTAAAGAAATAATAATTCAGACTACATATATGTCACCAATTATCCTCTTAACCTTTATTGTGGTGTACTTCGGGCTCTTATTGACAGTAGCTCATTTTACCTCAAAAAATTCCGCAGATAATTCCACTTTCTTTGTGGCCAATAGAAACTCCAAATGGTACATGGTTGCCTTTGGGATGATTGGTACCGCATTATCCGGTGTAACCTTTATTTCCGTTCCGGGAGATGTGGGTAATACACCCGGAGGTCTTACAGACGCCAATAATTTCAGTTATTTCCAGTTTGTTTTAGGAAATGCTATTGGTTTTGTCGTTATCGCCTATGTTCTTTTACCGTTATATTATCGGATGCAGTTAACCTCTATATATACTTATTTGGAGGAAAGACTGGGGCATAAAAGTTATAAATCAGGGGCTATGATTTTTTTAGTCTCCAGAACAATTGGCTCTGCCTTTAGATTATATCTTGTTGCGATTGTTTTACAACGCTATATTTTTGATGCCTGGGGTGTCCCTTTTATACTCACAGTTGCTATATGTCTTGTTTTGATCTGGCTTTATACGAACAAAGGCGGTTTAAAAACAATTATCATCACGGATACGCTCCAGACAACGTTTCTTGTGCTTGCTGTTGTACTCTCGATCTATTTCATGGCAGACGGGCTAGGTTTAACCGTTTTTGAAGCTTTTGAGAAAGTAAAGGAAAGTTCGTATTCTAAAATTTTCATTTGGGAGAATCTTTTAGGAGATCCTAGAAATATATGGAAACATATCATCGGAGGTATTTTCGTGACTATTGCCATGACCGGTCTTGACCAAGATTTGATGCAAAAGAATTTAAGTATGAAAACCATTAAGGAGGCTCAAACGAATATGATGACCTTCACTGCAATCTTTGTGGTGATCAATCTATTCTTTTTATGTGTGGGTGCTTTATTATACTTCTATGCTGAAGCAAATGGAATTAGTCTTGCTGATTTAGGTAAATCTGATTATCTATATCCGGAAATAGCCTTAAGACATCTTACCTTGTTGCCGGGGATTATCTTCATGATGGGACTTACTGCTGCAACATTTGCAACGACAGACTCTGCTTTGACGGCGCTGACAACATCTTATTGCGTGGATTTCCTGAACTTTAATAAGAAAGAAAACCCTAACGATCCTAAATTGGTAAAACAACGTAATATCGTTCACTTAGCATTTTCAGTTGTTATGCTTTTGGTGATTCTATTGTTCCATGTGATCAACGATGAATCTGTTGTTTCTGCGATTTTTAAGATCGCAGGGTATACTTATGGACCGTTATTAGGATTATTCTCTTTTGGAATCTTAACTAAAAGACGTGTAAATGATAATCTGGTTCCCTATATCTGTGTTATTTCACCAATATTAATCTTTTTATTGACGCATTACGTATTACCACTTACTGCGTATAAAATTGGTTTTGAACTTATCGTTTATAATGGTTTAATTACTTATATTCTCTTGTGGTTAAGCTCTCCTGGAAAGCTTTCAAAACCGCTTAGTGTGGTTAAATAAGGGAGAATGTTGATTTGTGTGTGCAAAAAAATAACAGTAAGTTTGATTGTACGTTTTTTGCACACATATATCAAATGATTGAAGAAGCAGTCCTATCCATACGTCGTAAAATCGGCGATTTCACTCCAGAATTCGGTATTATTTTAGGCACAGGCCTTGGGAAACTTGTCGATGAGATTCAGGTAGAATTTCAGATGATGTATTCCAACATTCCGAATTTCCCGATATCTACAGTTGAATTTCATACCGGTAAACTTATTTTTGGTACCCTGAACGGTCGTAAAGTTGTTGCGATGCAAGGTAGATTGCATTACTATGAGGGATATAGTATGCAAGAGATCACCTTTCCCATTCGGGTGATGAAGGTTCTTGGCATCCAAAAGCTTTTTGTATCAAATGCTTCAGGTTCTCTGAATCCCGAAATAAAAAAGGGAGATATCGGAATTATTGAAGATCATATCAATTTACTTCCCGACAATCCACTTCGTGGTTCTAATGATGATGAATTTGGCCCCAGATTTCCGGATATGAGTCAGCCTTATAATTTCAAGATGATTGAAGAGGGGCTTGAGATTGCTTCTAAATTGGATGTTAAAGCTCATAAGGTCGTTTATGTATCGGCGCCGGGACCTAATCTGGAAACCCGTGCTGAATATCGGTATATGCGCATTATCGGAGGCGATATCGTAGGGATGAGTACAGTTCCGGAGGTCATTGTCGCCAATCATATGGGAATTCCTGTTTTCGCCATTTCGGTTATTACGGATGAAGGTTTTCATACTGATTTGAAACCTGTATCTCTGAAAGAGATTATAGAAGTTGCTTCCACTGCAGAGCCCAAAATGACAAGTATTTTAAAAGAATTAATAGCCTTGCAATAATTTTGGTTTTTTGCGCTATTTTTGAGGGCATAAAATTTGTACCGATCCTGATTTGAGTATGCTAAAGAGGTTGTTGTTTGTATTGTTATTGTTTAGCCTTGTGCCTAAACTCTATTCTCAGACTGAAGATGAATTCAGTTCTGCATTGGATTCTGCCCGTAATGCTGAAGATAACAAGAAGGATTCCGTTATATTTACAGCTAAATATGTTCGCTATACAAACTTAGCGACGATGAAGCAGGGTACCAAAACTTTTCAGATTGACACCTCACATGTCAATTTTCAATATTACAATAAACAAAATCTTCCCTGGAACCCAACTATCAATCTCGGGTCGTATGGCTTGGCCTCTCGTGATTTGTTATATAATGCTGATAAGTCAATCGGGTTTCAATCGGGCTATCATGCCTTAGAGCGCTATTTGGTGCATCCGGACTCCATACAGTACTATAGAGCCAGAGCTCGTTATTCTGAGTTATATGCTGTAGGTTTCTTTTTTGACGATCAGGTGTTTCGTGCAAAATTAGCCCAAAATATAAATCCCAATCTGAATATCGGAGCAGAATATCACGCGACCAATACAGACGGCTACTATACTAACCAACAGTATAGTGATCGTAAGGGCGCCTTATTTGCCTGGTATGAATCTCCGAGTAAACGGTATAACTTACTTTCAAACTTTACCTTTAATACGCTTGATGCTTCGGAAAACGGCTCTGTTAGGAACGATACCTTGTTCCGGGATCCTGATAAAAAATCTCCCACTAGTTATCCGGTTCGCCTGGATGGAAGACAGGCCAGCAGACCATTTAATAAATGGAAAGACCTAGGTTTTTTCGTTCGTCAATCTTACTTTTTAGGGAGAATGGATACCGTTAGTGGAAACGGACCTGATGCAGAGATACATCCTACGAATATTGTAGCTCATAATTCCAGTATCCGACAACAAAAATTTATCTTCTTTAAAGATCAGGCGGATCTTTACAATGCATTCCCTTATAATAATCTGTTAAGGGTTGATGATACGACGAAGATTACCACCATCTCCAATGATTTCACCTACAGTTTTTACCTCAGAGGGAAAAGCATGAAGAATGAGGCCAAGGTAGAGCTGGGCTTTCAGAATGATCTGATATGGTATGCAGATAGTGTGCTTAACAAGTTCTATCAAAACAGTATGGTCAAAGGATCTATAGGCTATAAGTTTTCCGATAAGGTAGATGTTAACTTCCTGGCGAATCAAATCGTATTAGGGCGAAATTTCGGTGATTTTTTGTATGAGGCTTATGCGGATGTGCATATCAGTGATATTTTCGGAAAATTGAGAATCGGAGCCTATTCACAAAATAAATCTCCTGAGATGATTTTTGAAAATGCGAATCTTTCCTATCACAGCTGGAATGAGGATGACCTTAATCTTGATAAAATAAAAACACAAAACCTATCTTTTGAATATGCTAATAAAAAGATTGGCTTTAGCGGTAAGGCAGAATACTTCTTAATTAATAACTATACCTATTTTAAAGAGACTCCTAATCCGACAAATGATATTCTTTTAGCAAGAATCATTGAACCAGCCCAAGCCGGTAACTTAAACTTATTGAAATTGACCATTGGGCAAGATTTTAAGTTTCGCAGATTCCATTTAGATAATAAAGTGGTATATCAAAAATCTGATGCCATGGATGTTTTAGCGACTCCTGAACTATATACCTGGCATAGCTTGTATTACGGTAACATTCTTTATAATGTAATGGATTTCAGAATCGGTATGGATGTTCGTTTTAATACTCCATTCAAATCACCATCTTATTCCATAAATTCCGGACAATTCTATAATGACAATCTGGGTATTGAGTTCTCCACATACCCTATTGTTGATTTTTGGTTAACGGGGAATATCGACCGCGTAAACATATTCTTAAGCTATAACTTCGCGAATCAGCATGTTTACCCTACAGGTTATTATACGGTTAGAAGATATCCGATGAATCCAGCCTATCTCCGCTTTGGGGTGTCTTGGAAGTTTTATGACTAGTATTTTAGATATAAGACACCAGACACCAGACATAAGACTTTAAGGTAGCGAATCTAGCGTTGTTCATCCGTTTTATGTTTTTAGGCCATATATCATAGTTTAAATATCGCATTAGCGTCTATTGTCTGTTGTCTCAATGTCTGCTGTCTATAATATAATAAGTGGTTGGGGAGACACGCAGCCACGGCGGTGGGGGCCATCTGTCAGCCTGAGCGTAGCGGAAGGCTAGACAAAACGAAGCTGAATTCAACAATCTCCCCGGCTCATTTCTAGTGGCGGACGAAGGAAGGAATTTGCCGTGCCATGCGCGTTGGGATTGGCCTTGTGATGGTTTTCATTCTTTCTCCTCTCCAAAAGGATAAAGAATGGAGTTCCATCCTCGCCATCAAAGGCAATTCCTATTCCTGAGCTAAGGCCTTGCGGGAAAAGCCACCTTAAATGAGCCAAGCGTTTTGGTTACTTTTGGGCCTCAAAAGTAACAAGAAGCGGGATTAATATTTAGTATATGGTAATTAGTAGTTAGACTTCATTGGTGTGGAATTAGATGATGGACACAAGACAAAAGGCATAAACTTTTCAATGGCTGGTGGAGATACGTAGCGACCACGGCGGTGGAGCACAGTATCTGTCACCCTGAGCAATAGAAGACTAGACAAAACGTAGCTGAAATCACTCTCTTAAAGTCTATTGTCTGGCGTCTAAAAGTCTATTCACTAAATGCCAATTTTCTCCTCTGATGTATTTTTTTATCTTTATATCAACTGTTAACCGTTAAAACTTTTTATGAAATTCTTGTTAGTGTTTTTATTGTTGCCATTTTATTGTTTAGGTCAATCAGCAAAAGAGGAAGATTTTACTTTAAATGCTGTGTTTACGGGCTTTTCAGATGGAACAAAATTTTACTTATCTAGTTTAGGTAGTTCTAATCTAACTGATTCTTCAACTTTGAATGATGGTAAAGTTAGTTTCAATGGAAAGGTGAGTGAACCTACTATTTTTCGTTTACAAACAAGTAAAGGTCTTTATACAACCATTTGGGTAGAGAAAGGAAGTTGGAAACTTTCAGGAGATAGTACTCATTTTAAGGACATCAAAGTCTTGAATTCAAAACTCAACGATGATTTCAGAAAGATTGATGACCAACTTGATCCTCTTTACCATAAAGCAGAGGAACTGTTCAACAATGCATCAAAGGAAACTGATAAGGAAATTCAAAAACAACGCTATAAAGAACATGTGCTTTTTAGTGATTCTATTGATAATGTCAGAATTGCCAATTTATTTACATTAGAGCCAACTTATCCTTTGATGCAAGAATTATATTTTTTGAGGAACACCCTATCAAAGGATAGTTTGAATTTGGCGTATAATCGATTTCCGGATCAGATTAAGAATAGCGACAATGGTCAATATATTTATAGATTCTTGGAGACCAATTTATTAGCAGTTGGCGATATTGCTCCGGATATCAAAGGGAAAACAATTGATGGTGATTTATTAAGCCTTAGTGATTATCGGGGTAAGGTTGTCCTTTTAGATTTCTGGGCCGGTTGGTGTGGACCCTGCAGAGACAGTAATAAGCAGCTTGTTGCTTTATATAACGAATATAAGAACAAAGGTTTCGAGATTTTTTCATTCAATATGGATACCAAATTTGATGCATGGGATAGGGCTTCCAAAGCCGATGGTATTACTTGGTCCAATGTTTCTGATTTATTAGGTCATTATAGTCCTGAAGTTTTAAAATATCGTGTTCAGGCGATTCCAAGGGCATATCTTATCAGTCAGGATGGTAAAATTCTTAAGATTATAAAAGGATACTCAGAAAAAAACCATGAGATGATTTTAGAATATCTACATAAATTATAGATTTTTCATTGCTGAGACTGTTATCCTTTTTTATCATTCTTGTCACGAGGAATCGAACCGCAAACCACAATAATTAGCATTTTAGCAGTTCTCAGATCCGCACTGCCATGCTGTGTGCCTCACCAGCCACTGGTTAAGGAATAATCTTCTTGTTGTTTATACATCTACCCCCTTTCAGACTGACCGATATACCTCCTAGCCTTTCATTTAATCATAGTTCAAAAAAAGGACTATATGAGACAAGCCGCTACGACGATAATTAATCTATCTTTTTTCTTATCGTTTAAAGCTAGCAAAAGGTGAATCTCAATGTTTTTTCTGCAGAAAGGAAACAAATTGACTGTCTAATATGTTAAAAAATTGTATTTACAAGAAAGTGGAGTCTTGCCTAAAGATAGGCAAGGAGGAAAATTCTAGTTTTTGTGATACATAAAATAAATAACGAATAACAGTTTACATTGATAATTTACTATGGGTCTTATTTTTTCAAAATCACAAAAAGTTAAGCTTCAGCATTGTGATGTTTCCGGCATTGTGTTTTATCCTCGATTTCTGGAGATGTTGAATGAACTGGTAGAAGATTGGTTTGAAGAAGAGTTAGACTTTCCTTTTTCTGAGTTATATCACGGGGAGGGTGTGCCAACAGCCGATCTTCAGATCGCTTTTGTTTCACCCGCAAGATTGGGCGACGTATTTGAGAAATCATTATATGTCATAAGATTGGAAGACTCTTCCTTAACCTATCAATTCAAATTTGCATTTGAGGATAGTCTTATTTTACAAGGGGAATGTACGCTGATCCACGTTGGTTTGACAGATGATAAATTGAAATCTGAATCATGGACTAATCGAGTAAGAGAAAATATTCAACGATTCTTGAAATAGAAGAGGGAAGATTAGATTGACCAAATTATTTGCTTAGTCCACAGGTTTTGAAACTGAACCAGGATCACCGCCTTTGGAAAAACATCAATTTCTTGATGCTTTTCTTTCGGTAGTGGAGGCTACAGGATTCGAACCTGTGACCACTTCCGACTCTTAGTCGGAATGCTCTGAACCAGGATCACCGCCTT
>Ga0308157_10000699_pt1 | contig 94310 bp, 75 predicted proteins | sample PhyBR1_FD_201035 | JGI IMG/M metagenome (GOLD analysis project Ga0308157, IMG submission 201035) | Phyllosphere microbial communities from UC Gill Tract Community Farm, Albany, California, United States - DLSLB.R1 | ecosystem: Host-associated > Plants > Phyllosphere > Unclassified | place: USA...
TTGAAACCCTAAAAAGTAAGAAGTTTTAGCTCGATGACGGCCGTCTTCGAATTCAATTTTTTTCTCAAATGCGTTGAAATGTATTTTTGGAGGATCAAGATATTCTTTATTGATCCAATGTTGTATGATTCTATATATTCTATGATTATTATTACTTTTAATATTCTCAGGAAGGAATAACGAAGTCATATCTACCTCTTTAAAATCAGAATTTTTAACCAATTCCTCTGTTCTTGCAAAATGTATTGTAAAGTGACCTTCTTCAGGTAATAAATCGGATGCTTGTATAAAAGAACTATTTTCATTGACTGCCCAATAAGGTCTAGGTGCCAATAATATTATTTCTTCAATCGTATTTAGTAAAAATGGTCTGATTGGATCTGTCATAATCAAAGGTAATAAATTATTATCTACAATAATTTTACTATTAATGTGCCCCGAAAAAACTTCTTTTTCTTTCCCACTCTGCATATTCAAGATGGTGATCGATTTTGTCGTTGATGTGACGTTTTATAGGAAGGAGAGAAATCCCAATAGATGACCTATTCACAATAGATAATATATTTCTCCATTCGGCAGCGTTGATATCGCCAAATATTACATCACCTCGTACGACAGTCCCCCCATTACCTATCCAGTAAATCTGTTCAAATAATTTTACATCTTGTGTTAAGGTTAGAAATAACAAGATCACCTGCTCAAATAATTCATTGAATGAATGTCTGACGATATTGATCAACAGATTCATACGATCGGGATTTTTATAATTGTTAATACAATACTTTCTCAGAAAAGTAGCTGCTCTTTCACGATGCATTATATCTATATTTTCAAAGAACACATTGCAATCATGCGTCCCAATCGCTATAAGGTAGCTTTCTTTGGAAGCGAAATGGTCTAAGGTCTTAGATAATGAGGACTCAATATCATTGATTTGCCAAATAAACTTTAATTTTTTACTGTTTCCTGAATTCTTGTTATTATCATCTTTATAAAAATAATCAGTGTAATCAGTTAGAAAACTTGTATCCTGTTCTAGTATGTTCAAAAATATTTTACCATCATAATCATAAAGGCGATGGATTTTACTTTGCTGAACATATAGTTTTTTAGTTAGTTCAACGTCATTATTCAGTAAATCTAAACCTTCTTCAAGAAAGTCCGTGTGAGCTATAATTTCGATACTTTCTAACTCCTTTTTATCTGTGATGATCTTTATAAGGATATAAAAAATTGAAGATTCAATCTTTAAAAATTTATGTAAATATTTAAAATCGATGTATGTTCTCTCATTTATATTCTTGATGCTACCGATAAGTTGATTGATGCAGGAGTTGTTAACTAAAGAATCATCTAAATAATAAAAATAGGATACTTCCCAGGATGCTTGATGTTGATAGTTCCCTTTTGTTATTGTCTTCCAAAGAGAAATGCTCCTTTTTTCATTTTTAAGGTTGTTTTGAAAAATTTTTATTGGTATGTAACCTACTGAGTTGTCATCTTTCATAACTTCCATTAAAATCGCAAGACCAAGCTTTTCATTATGCTTGTAGTTTTCATCAATCACAATATCCAATGAGTTATTATATTCGTAGTCATTCGCTGCCTGATTTTTTAAATATTTGAAAGTATTATAAAACTTGGTTGCTTCTGATGCATTACAAAATACAAACGAAGATCGAATTTCTTCCTCTTTTAATCGCTCATATTCACGATAATCTTCGTAATCATACCTTTCTTTGTCTCTAATTCTGTCCCAGTCTAATTTAAGATATGCTTTGTAAACATCATTCGTATATTTTCTTAATAGTCTACTGAATGTTTCATTCTTGATTTTATGTTTTTTCCATAATTTGACTTGATTTTGAACATACCTACAATCGACAAATGATTCTGATTGCAAATGTTGTTCAATAATTTGAAAGACAAAGGGCATATCAAACATCATCAATTCTTTTGAGATGCCAGGATAAGGCTCTCCAAAATTTTCGAGTAAGCTTAAGGCTTGTTTAGGATAGCGACTGAAATATTGATTAATTGTAATCCAAATATTTTCTCTTAGCTTTTGTATTTTCTTGTCATTAGGTGTACGGTAGGTACGGCTTGTAACTATATTCTTGCGAAGCCCATGAGTGGTAAATTCAATTTTTAAGAATGTTTTTGACAACTCAAAAAATGCGGCTGCATAGATCGTTTCATTTGTTTGTAGGTTTTCAATCAGGTATTCAAAAAGGATGCTCTGTCTTAAAAAATCAATTGATTCATCCTCTCTATCAAAACCAATTACCTCTACTATTTTGTGAATAACCTCTGGAAGATGTTTGGGTTTCTTTTTAGCATACTCGAAAGCTAATTCTAAAGATTCTTTCAGATAAGCAGTATTGCGAAAAAAATGCCCCAGAAGCTTTATTATTTTATTTTGGTCGTATACAAAATCATTTGATTCATAGCTTACATTATATTGATCCAGTTCAATATTTTGTAGAGGTTGAATTGTTAGGTAAATATATTCGAGGGTTTGATTTTGAAGATAAAACCAAAAAGAGGACAAAAATTTTATCGCCTTTTCCTCTTCAGTGTTTCTAACTTTATTCCAGTATCTTACAAGTGAATCATTTAATTTTTGCTTTATATGATTATTATCAAACATATTGTTAGCAGATATTACATTTTCATCAAATCTTTTTTGATGAGATTCAAAGTAGTTGTCAACCAGAATATCAAATGATAGTAGCTTGTCTTTTACAAATGTTCTATAAAAAAAATAGATCGCAAGATTTTGTTCAGCTATTTTGACATGGTTATGTTGGATTTCGACGAGTTCCAGTCTGTCAAGTTTTTCTATTGCGTGAAAAAAATCTGAATAACCTATATTAAAATGATTAAGGATCGATTCTGTTGTTTCTCTATCATGAAAAGGAATTGTGTGAAAGAACGCTATTAAACCTAAGCATTTAATGTTGAAATCTTTCGAGAACTCTCTATTGTCTTTTATAAATGAGCTAAAATACATTTCAAACAAACCTGAGATATCATTTAATATATTAATGTCTTTCTTAGCTACCGCTAGCTGTGTTGCCATTATTGCAATTCTGGGATTTCCATTAGCAATGTTAACGATAGTGTTTAGATAGTCGTAGTTCTTAATATTGAAAGGTTCGGCTTTAATAATATCTGCTATCTGCTCATCACTTAATTTTTGTAGATGTAATTTGTGAGGTGAAAAGTCAGAACAGAGAAGTTTAAGACTTTCATAAGCGTAATCGCGGACTGTGCAAATAATTTTTAAATTTCCCTTTCTTATGGCTCTGTTAAAACCTAAGATCTGATTAAAGGCATCTATACGATTAGCATCGTCAACAAACAGTATATAATCTTTGTCATCATTAAAGTATTGATTTAAATCGTCTAATAATGAATGATGCTTATATGAAATACAGAAAGATTGATATAAAGGATTTTCAGTAACAAAATTTTTGATGCTTTCTAAAACTAATTTTGTTTTCCCGACACCAGGAGCTCCAGTTAAAATAATAAAGTCGTGCTTAAATAAATAGGTTTTCAATGAGTACAGTTCTGATTCTCGATGTAAGAATTGATTGTCTAAAGGTGTGGCGATACTTCTTGAAGCTCTATTGTATTCACTTATAAATACATCCATCGATACTATCTGTCCAGTATCTAAGCTGATACCAAGGTAGTCACGAGCCAGATCTCTATGCTGCAAGTGAAGTTCCATGGCTAAGGAATCTAAGGTATTGATCGTAAGATTGATGTTTGTATTATTGAGAACCTTGTTTAATATTTCAATTTCATTGGTCTTCAGTTTAAAGTTTATACATAAAATAATTTCTTCTATGTTTTCGGGACTGATTGTAGTTTTAAAATAATCAATGCAGTTCGTAATATCTTTTACCAATTTGTTAATGCCAGCTGAAATGTTTGTGGAATATTCTACAAAAAGATATTTTCCATTTGGGAGAAGTAACAAAGTGTCAGGGGTTCCTTTTATTGTTTTTTGTTTACCTTGCTGGCTTCCTGTTCTGGAAAAGGCTCTATATTTTGGATTTTTTCTTAAAAGAAAACTATCACAAAGTTCCTGAAATACTGTTTCGTTGATTTCTTTTAATGCATTCTCGATCGACTGTAGCCTGCTCATTAAGTTTATGGTTGAAATTATGATGGTCAATTTAGCAATTTTTACTAATCAGTTGACATAATTTTGACCTTAAAATACCGTAATTTATATAGATTATTAGTTTAATATTATTTTATTTATTACTTAAATAAAATCTACCATAATTTCCATTATCAGATTTTTTATACAAAAAGGAATCTGTATGGGTATTTATAAATGAAACACCTATACATGCGGATGTCGTAATATATAAGTCTCTTTTATTACATTCACGAATAAATGATTTTTTAACAAAATAGATTAGTTTCTATTTTATTTTCGTAATTTTTCAAAATAACCATAAAAACTTCTCATGTACATATCCGCTTTAAAGCTCTGGAACTTCAGAAAATATGGGAGTACAGACTTTGATCTTAGTTCTCCACATTTAACAGTACCTTTTAATAAGGGATTGAATATTTTGATTGGAGAAAATGACTCTGGAAAATCAGCGATTATTGATGCATCAAGCTTGTAATAAAAACTCATGCTTATGAATGGATAAAAGTCGAAGAAAGTGATTTTTTTACTAGTGGAGATCAGATTTCACCGATTTTAAGAATAGAACTCGAGTTTTCTGGAATTACCAATGCTGAAGCGTCTAATTTTACAGAGTGGTGTGGAACTCATGATGAAAAAATTGATGTTGGAGGAAGAGAAGAGGTGGTGAGAAGACCAAAGCTGAATTTGATTTACCAAGTGGAATATAAAGATGGACGCATATTTTCAGCGGATGTTAAAGCAGGAATGGATGGTGTTGGAAATACACTGACAGCCGAAGCAAAAGATTACCTGAAATGTACCTATCTAAAGGCTTTGAGAGATGCGGACAACGAGTTGGCTGCTAAGAAGAATTCCAGACTGTCCCAGATTTTGAAAGAGCATAAAGAATTTAAACATCGACAAGAAAATGGCCTACACGAATTTGAGGAACTGTTTGAAGGAACAAGTGATCAGATAAGAAATAAATTTAAAGATGAAGAACAGGGATATCATACGAATATAAAGAAAGTAGTTGATGATTTTATAGGCTCTTTTATAGATGACAGTTCAGAGTCTGTATTTGATTTCGGACCTACTAAGATCACCAATATTCTTGAAAAAATGTCCCTTGGTATCATTGATGCTAAAAACTTGGGACTTGGTACCATGAATCGTTTATTTATGGCTGCAGAATTACTTCACCTACGAAAAGCTGACTGGAATGGCTTAAAGCTTTGTATGATTGAAGAGTTGGAAGCCCATCTTCATCCTCAGGCACAATTGAAAATTATTAATCGATTAAAAAGGGAGGAGGGTATTCAGTATATTCTTACTAGTCATAGCCCAAATATTACCTCACAGGCAGATCTCAGGGAAATTATAATATGCAAGAATAATGATGTTTTTCCTTTAGGTGAAGGAAATACTAAACTGGATCGCAAAGATTATAAATATTTAGAGCGCTTTTTGGATGTGACTAAAAGCAACCTCTTCTTTTCTAGAGGAAATATTATTGTAGAAGGCTGGTCTGAAGAAATACTTCTTCCTACATTGGCTCTTAAATTAGGTATGGATCTAACAAAAAAAGAAATATCGATTATTAATGTTGCTTCTACCGCATATCTTCATTTTGCCAAAATATTTCTACGACAAGATGAAGGAAAAATGAAGGTCCCTGTTTCTATTATTACTGATTTTGATAATAGACCTGATGAATTTGGAGTTTTTAAATCCTTACTCAGAGAAAATCAGACGTTTAAAAATAAATTTTGTAATATCAATGCTTTAAAACGTGGATTGAAGTCTACTGATGTAAAATTAAATATAGCTCGAGAATGGACACTTGAATGGTGTTTATATAAATCTTGCTTAACTAATATTTTCAAGGAGGCGGTTTTACAGGTGCATAGTAAAACAGAAGATTTTAAAAAAGAGGATGGCGATTTTAAAGTTTCTTTTGAAGGAAAGTTTATAAAGAAATTATCTAAAGGGGATGGAACGTCGCCAATTGATAAAGTAGCGGTTATGAATGTTTTTGCTGAATTATTGGAAAAGGATACTATCGTTACAGCTGAACAAATTACTGAGGATAATTATTTATCTTACTTGGTGACAGCTGTAAAACATGTACATGATTATGAGAATTGATCCACGACACCTTAGAAAAGCAGAAGAGATATTCATAAATGGGGAAGAATTTGATGATGAAAGAAGAGAATTTATAAATCATATGAATACTGTTGATTTATTAGCAGTACCTGGAAGTGGTAAGACTACAGCTCTGTTAGCAAAATTATATTGCTTGGCGAAAAATATGCCTCTCGAAGCAAATCAAGGAGTATTAGTGCTTTCGCATACGAATCATGCCATTGAAGAAATTGAGAAAATTTTAAAACCATTATGTCCACAATTATTCACGTATCCTAATTTTGTCGGTACACTTCAAAGCTTTGCAAATAAATTCATAGCTAATCAAGCTTGTTTCGAACTATATGGTAGTTACATACATAAAAATTATGATGAAATGTATTTTTATGAGGTTGAACGTTTTTTTGGAAGTCTTGTTTATTCCGGAAAAGGTATACAACCATCTAATCTTAAAAATAAGCTTTTTGGTCTAGTTAATAGAGACTTTGTTGGTTCATCGAGAGAAAAGGAAAATAATATTCTAGATTTTTTGAAGAACTGCTCATATGATTTTGAAGGCAGAAAAATTAAAATCGGAAATACATCAAAACTGACATATTCTGGTGTTAACAGAAATTATTATCTGGAGTTGGAGAGTTGGAAATTAGGTCTTTTATCTCAAGGTATTCTTTCATATAAGGATAGTTTTGATATTTCAAAAAGATATCTTAATCTTCCTGGCTCCATAGATTTAAAGGCTATATTGCAGCATAGGTTTAAATATGTTTTCATAGATGAAATGCAAGATCTTGATTTTGATCAAGTTCAATTGATAGAAAGTATTTTCTTTACAGAAGGTTCTGGCACTGTAATTCAAAGAATTGGTGACCGAAATCAGGCAATTTATTCAACCAGTTCTTTGAACAGTGAAGTTGTCTGGCAAACTAGGAGTGAGATTTATCCAGAAAGATTTGAGTCAGATCTAAGCTTAAGTAACTCTCACAGATTGACTCCAATAATTGGTTCACTTGTGGACGGGTTTGTTTTAAATCGAAATGAAGGTTATAAAGTAGTCGGGTGTTCTAACCGTGATTCCATCGCTCCTCATCTTTTGATCTATGAGGATGAATCGGAAGCAGATAAACTTAAAGAGAAATATATTAGCCTAATAAAGCATTACGGTCTAGAGCAAGATCCCAAAAATGTTGAAAGAGGCTTTCACATCATTGCCTGGACAACGGACAAGGAAGAAGGCTCTGAAAAATGGCATTTAAGAAAACTGTTTCCGGAATATTCACGTGAAAGTAAGCAGAAAAAAGAAGATTTTGATTGTTTAAGAAAATATCTCTTTTTATTTGACCGGAATAAGAAGACCTTTGAGTCAGTTAGGAAATCGATTTTGAATGGAATAATTAGGATCTTACGAATTGAGAATATAAATTTATCTGAAGATCTTCCAAGGAAATTTCGTAAATCTACTTTTGTTCAGCTTATTAGAAGCAAGGGAAATGGATATTATGAGAATTTTAAAATTAGATTGTATGCCTGGTGTTATTCTATTGTCGTTGAAGAGGATTATGAGGTCGTATTTAATGATTATTCAAGTTTTATTGTTAATGACTTAGCAGACTTAATTCCAGGCTTTAGGATTATTAATTCTGGTGGATTTATTAACAAAGATTTCGATTTTAATAGTGCTGAAATTGTAGAGAATAATGATTTAGGTCAAAAGACAGATCTTCTAATTAAGTTAGGGTCTGTTCATTCGGTTAAGGGGCAGACACATTGCGCAACAATGTATGTTGAAACGGACTACCACACTTCTGAAATTGCTAAATTGACAGTTTTCGTCAAAGGAACTAGGAAAAGGCCAGATTTTATAGGTAAGAATCCGTTATTTTTTCAAGAACAGGATTTTTCACACTTAAACAAAGTAAGGTCAAATGAAACTTTAAAAATGATGTACGTGGGTTTCTCAAGGCCGACGGATCTACTCTGTTTTGCTGTCCGAAAAGAAAATGTAGAACATGATCTGGAGCTGTTTGCAGAGGCGGGGTGGAATATAGTTCCAGTTAGTGATTAAGTAAAGGTGAATCAAAGAAGGTCGTTTTCTTTATTCTAAATATTATTTTTCTACAGATGTAGTATGCATTACAATTTCGGCGAGAGTTGATTTTATTTATTTGTAATAAAAAAATTTCATTCCATTCAAAGCAAAATAATACAATATATTTCCACCGTTTTTTTTCTTCAATAATGTTTCATTAATTTACTTTTAACATCTATACAAATTAATAATTGATTGATGATAGTTTCGCAATTTCATTTAAATCTTCTACAAAAGTGTTCGAAAATTGTACCTCTGGGGTCACTTTTAAATAAAATAACCTGCTGTTTTTACAGTAGGTTATTTTATTTTTTACCTTATATACAGCGTTTCCCATCGCTACCGGAGAATTGTATCAAATGGTTTTATCTTTCTCAAAACATAATTGATAATTGTCATTACAAATTCAACAATCCTGAAGGATTGATGCGATATCGGCGGTAGTTACTTTTAATGATCACTACTTGCCGGAAAACCCTTGATTATTCATACTACTTATAAAAAACAAGGCATTTTTTACTGCTTGTCCGTTTTTTGTACTATGATTTCAGCTTACCAATTATCAGCTGCTTAAAATAGGAGCGATGTTAGGTCAACTTTATATTAGGTCTTACTCATCCGTAGATTTTAAAGCCCAGGCAATCAGGGGAGCCTGCAGGAAGAGTCTGGCCATTCTTTGGTTATCGGTATTAAGTCCAAAAGAATCTCTTCTGTTTTTATACTGAGCAATATTTCCGGGAAGAACTGCGGCAAAAAAGGTGGCTACAACTTTACCTACTGTTTTCCGGTGTTTTTTAGGAGTGGCGATAATGGCGGTACCTAGAAGTATTTCGGCTATTCCGGAATAAATAACGGTATCATCTTTCTTTAAAGGAACCCAATCAGGTACCTGAGCCTGAAATTGTTTTCTTGCAAAGGTAAGATGGCCAACGCCTGCAGTGATCAAAAATGTGCCAAGGGCAATTCTTGAAATTTCTTTAGTTTCCATAATAGTATTATTTAGTGATTTAAGCTTTATTTCAGTTGATGGGTATTCAATTAAGATAGAGGATAATTCTGATGAAGAATTTCTGGAAATCTCTGAACTGATCTAAACCCAACTAACTGGATTGGTCGTAAAACTTATTCAATAATAAGACCAAAAAAATGAAACCTGTACAATGAATGATTTCATTAGTCATATTTTAAATGAGACATAACTGTTTATAAATCAAAAATATTGAGTTTTCAATATAAAATAATTTTATATTCAACATCTTAATCACAAGGTTGATATGAGAAATAGGAATTCCCCCTGTGGCACCTGGTTTATTTTTTTCATTAAAAGCTTGTCTTTTATCCCTGTTGGCGTATAAATTGATATGAACAGGCTTATCCAATTCTTAGATCATTATGAACAGACTGATTGCAATTTTTTTCTTTTTAAGTAGTTTTTCCCTGTTAAATGCGCAGGAGAAAAAGGACTCGCTTTATTATAAAATAGAGAACTTTTCAGATAAAACGAAAGTTACAAAATTCATTCACCGTTTCATATTTCGCAGACAGGCAGATTCGGCCTCTGTCAGAACAACAACTGAGAAACTTTTACAGGAAACTCATAACGGGAAATATATCAGAAATATCAGGATAGAAACAATTGATCCCTTTGGATATGGCTCACAAGACAAAAAAGAAAAATCCAAATGGTATGACTGGTTCACCAATCATCTGCATGCCAATACAAGAGATACTACCGTTAATAATTACTTGCTTTTTAAGAAAGGTGAGGAGTATAATGCCCAGAAACTCTACGAATCTGAGCGTTTGCTGAGAACAATGCCTTTTATAAACAGAGTTAATATCAGTGTATCCGACAGTACATCGAGTAAAGATTCCATTGATGTGGTGGTAAAAGTTCTCGACTCCTGGAGTTTAAAACCAAGAGTCAGTTATTCAGGAAGCAAAATCGGTTTGGGAGTTACTGAAGAAAATGTATTGGGGCTGGGACATGAACTAAATTTGCTATATAGAAATGATTCAAAAGAAAAGCAGGATTATCTTTTAGGAAGTTACACCGCATATAACCTTTGGGGGTCTTACATCAATGCACAGATCCTGGGAGAACGGGATTTTTTGAAAAATGAAAGAATCAATTTCAATGTTAGAAGGGATTTTTTCTCACCTTTGACGAAATGGGCAGGTGGTTTTACTTTTGAATATTTTATGCGGAATGTTGCACTTCCGATAGCAACGGATACTACCTTTCCGGAAGTTCAAATCAAGGTGTACAGCCAGGATTTATGGGGTGGTTATCAGATCCCGGTTTCATCCGATTTGAAGGAAAGGGTCAACAGTAATATTGCACTGATAGGGAGAATTCAGAATTATCAATATAAAGACAGTCCAGGAATTGACCAGTACCAATATTTTAGTTCTTACAGCAGTTTTCTGATGTCTGCCGGATTTATCCGCAGAAATTTTTCGGTTCAGAAGAATATTTTTCAATATGATTTGCCGGAGGATATTGCTTATGGAAGTTCGGTTAATTTGACTGCCGGAGCTTTATCAAGAAGTAAAGCCATAATGCCTTATGCAGGGATTTCTGCGTCTTATGGTAGTTTTATAAAAATAGGTTATTTCAATTTAAAAGCTGAGTTTGGACGATTCTTTAATGAAGACAGTCAAAATCGCGAATCTTTCCGTTTGGATGGAACCTATTTTACCAGTCTCATGGATTGGAAATTTGCCAAGGCAAGACATTTCTTTTCTCCCACTCTGGCATTAGGGAATCCACAGCATAATTATTCTTACAGAGACCGAATTAATCTTTCAGCTGCAGACGAATTTCCGGTTTATAATTCAGATTTTATCGGAACTAAAAAATTGGTTTTAAGATACCAACTGCAGCTTTTTGTCAATAAAACGTGGAAGAATTTCCATTTTAGTCCTTATTTAACTGCTGCAGTCGGTTGGTTGGGAATGCCTGATGATAAATTACTTAAAACTACTGCTAATACAAAAATAGGAGTAGGTGTTTTAATTAATAATCCGTTTTTGGTTTTCAATAGAATTCAGATTTCTTTTACTTATTATCCCCGCGTTCCTTTCGATAATAATTCTGTTTTTGATTTTAACAGTAACCGTAATAACATTTTACCGATGAATAGTTTTGGAACAGATATTCCTCACTTCGTAAATTTTGGAAATTAAATGTATTTGAGCTAAATTTTTATAGCTGTTAAAGGAGTTTTTAAAAGATCAATTAATGTTGGCTTTGTCTTTATTAAAAATATAACTGCAATTTTATTCAATAAGATTTGGTCTAATTTATTCTCATGCCAACAAGTTAAGTTCTTTAAAATGAATCTGTTTGGAGAAATCGTAGTTTTACTACAATTTTAAAGTTTTAATATAAATTTATATTTACTAGCATATTTTTATCTAACTTAGGTGACATAATAGCAAATAAAAAGCACAAAATATTATGAAAAACACCTCAAATTCTGATAAAGTTTCAGAAAACCATATTTCGGGCATCAACCGTGTGGTAAAACTGGAAATTGTGGTTGAGGGCAAAGTTGTCAATCACTTTAAACACTTTCGTTTGCAGCAAAGTGCAAGACAGCACCATGATTTTGAACTGGTATTGGCTCATGATTCTTTAGGCGAAGCACAAAACCATAACCTTGAGCAGGCCCAAAAGTTTTTAGGAAAAAGAATCACTGTTGTTTTTAAATATAAAGATGCTGAAAGCGAGAGTCCCGAAAGAACATTTGTAGGTCTCATTACCAAAGTGGCATTCAGCCAGGAAAAGATGAGTCTGGGAAATATCATTTTAAAAGGAAAAAGTCCCACAATTCTGATGGATTCTGCTCCACATACCCAAAGTTTCGGAGGAGACCAGCTGGTGAATACCAATATTATTGCCAACCGGATTATCAAGGAAACTTTAGGCTCAAACAAATTCGATTTCAGGATAGATACCCAAAACAAAAGTTACATCAATTACAGTTCACAGTATAACGAAACCCATTACAATTACCTTACAAGGATTGCAGAAGCCTACGGAGAACAGTTCTATTATGACGGTGAAATTCTTCATTTCGGAAAGCTTCCGTCTTCTGAAAAACCTATCCAGCTAATCTATGGCAGCAATGTAAATGACGTGAATGTTGAGCTGAAAGCCGTTCACACCAAACCGGAATACTTTGGCTATAACAGCAGCAACCATACTAAAATGGTGGGTGCCGATGATCGTATACAACATTTGGGAGAATTATCTTCCAAGGCCTATGAACTGAATGACAGTATTTTCACAACACGATCACTGACTCCCACTCCTATCAATGCCAATATGTTCCGTGATGTGGATGATTCTCAAAAGAGCGCAAGAGGAAGTAAGGCAGTAGAGGTTTTCACCGTTTCGGGACAGACCACAGTTCCATTCCTGTATATTGGCTGTGTTGCAGACCTGGCCATGAGAAAGACCAGCAGTAATGAAACTTCGCATTTTACAACGCTTATGATTACAGAAGTGAGCCACGAAGTTGATGCAAGAGGATATTATACCGGACGTTTTGAAGCCATCGCCGAAGGTACCGGTTTTATGCCAAAATCTGATTTTGAAATGCCTAAAGCTGAACCGCAGGTGGCAATCGTTATATCCAATGTGGATCCATTGAATCAGGGGAGAATACAGGTCCGGTTTGACTGGCAGGTAAATGATACCACCCACTTTATCAGAATGATGAGCCCTGATGCAGGGGGAACAGATGCTATCACACAAAACAGGGGATTTGTAGCCGTTCCTGAGATTGGCGACCAGGTTATGGTGGGATTTGAATACCACAACCCCGATTTTCCGTTTGCCATGGGTGGAATGTTTCATGGGAAAGTAGGTCTGGGCGGTGGCGTGGACAATCATTTGAAATCTATACAGACAAGAAGCGGTATTAAGGTTTTAATGAACGATGCCGATAAAAGTGTAACCATCAAAGATCCAAGCGGAAATACTTATTTTATGGATGGTCAGGGTAATATTCACGTTACTGCACCCAAGAATATGACCTTTACTGCAGGAGAAGACATGCAGATTTCCGTAGGAAGGAATATGACTACTAAAGTTGGGCAGGACAGCAGCCTGAATATCGGAAATGACCTTACCGAATCTATCACCAAGAGATACACTCAGACTTCTGAAAACAAAAACATTACCGTTAAGCAGGATCAAACAGAAAGCACCGGTAATAAATTCAAAAGCACTTCCGGAGAAGCCGATATACAGACCTCTAAAGGTGATTTAAAGCTAAGAGGATCATCATTGGCCGTATTCCAGGGAGGAAAAGACGTTAAAGTAAGTAAAGGCTAAATCTATTACGGGTAATGAAAATTTATTTTCATCATTGCCCATGAATATGATTCCGGCCTTGACAATTGAATCCAATCCAAAACAGTAACACATGGAAGATCAGAATACTTCAGCGCACGATCAGAAACTTTCTGAAAAAAGAGCAGAAAAAGAAAAAAAATCCAATGGCGATTCTCCTTCAGAAAAAAGAGAAATGGTAATGCATGGAGCCACGTTGAAGTGTCCCTATGCTCAGGCGCCCGGAGAACTGAAAGTAACATCAAATGAAATCAACCTTCAGGATAAGATATTTGCAACAAAGGGTGACGGAAACAATATGGTCAACCTTCAATTCAAAGGAAACTGCGGGCATCCGAAATGGCCGGCAAGAAATATGTCTCCTCCTCCCTGTATGAGTGTTATAAAATTAAGTCCATGGCAAAATTTAGGGAGTACTACTATTCAAAAATAAACGGCCCTGGTAAAAGAATCTTTTATCTTTTGTGACCCTGAGTTTAACACGGCCGTAGCGAAACCTATTCCTATGGTGGAGCAGGCGTTAACACCAGAGGATAATATTTATACCGTTTCTGTTTATTATAATGATGTAAAAATTGATCCTGAATCTTTCGTATTTATTTCGCCGGAACCAGCAATGCCGAAAATAAGAATTGAAGTTTTTATAGGAAAGGATTGTATACATAAAAGTTTAAGGTTTAGATTAAAGACAGCATTTAAGTTTGAGGCAGAAACTGGATATTCACCACTTTGTGATAGAAATGATATTGATTATTTCCCTTCAAGATCTGACGGTGGAAACGCTTATATAATTGCCAATAAAGGAAAAACCAAATGGGATGTTGATTTTCGTGGACTATTTAGAGGAGGTACTGCAACTGTGGAGATATGGAATGAAGCTAAAACTTCTGTTTTAAGTACTTTCCAGTTTTATATAAGAGGAAAAAATCCTACTAAAGAGGTTGTTAAAAAATATTTTATGGATAAAGGATATCTGTCAAAATACTGGTTTATTTATAAAATGGTAATAAGTGAATCTGGAAGCGAAGGAATTCCATTAATGAGACAATTTTGGGATCCAGAGTTTGCAGGAAAAGGAAAAAACAGAAAAGAAGCTGTATACGGTCCTTCTGGAAGGGTATTTGAAAGTAAAGGAATTCCAAATTATGGTGCTCCTGATGGTTGGGGAATATGCCAAATAGATTTTAAATATGAAAAAAAGAACCTTAAAATAACTGCTGAAGTAAAAGAAATAATTAAGAATCCTAATTATATATGGAACTGGAAAGAGAATATTGCCGTGAAAATGAAAATGAAATTACCTGAAAAAATAGCAACTGCAGTTAGTCATATTCGTCATCTTTTGAAAAATACGAAACAATTAAAATCTTATTCCATTGAAGAAGGAAATCTAACCTATAAAACATGTCCAAGTTCAATCCCGGAACTGCAACAATTTACTGGACATTTACCGGACGAATCTAAAAATCAGAATGAAAAATCCATACTGGATGCAGAAATAATTAAATTATATAATGGCGGACATTACATTATTGGAGTTTCTAAAGACGGAATACTCAGTTTAGATCGAAAAAACAGTCTGGGCTTTAATTATAACGAAAGAATAGGAAAAATTAACGAATAATGTTTATGAAAAAACAAAATCTAGTCATGTTGCTTTTTTTAATATTTTTTGTAAATATTAATTGTACAAGTAAAGGTAAGGATGCACCAACTAATCTTCCAACAGATCATAATGCTGTTGAAGAACAAAGAACACCAGATTCTTTTACATTTTTCATTCCTTTAAACTATGATAAAAAAGAATACTCAATCAAACTGGTTTGTGAAAAAGACAGCATCTATACAGATATTTCAAGTATCACCAGCGATCTGTCTTTACCGAAAGAATTTTACACCATATTGCAGGACAATTTTGGTTTAGCCACTTGGCTAATTAATACTGATTATAAGTCAGCTTACGGAATTTATAACGATTTGAAATTTAAGAGGCCAGATTTTGTAGATTATAATAAGAGCAAATTTGGAGAATTTTCTTCTAAACTTTTATATGTTATTGATGTTGATGAAGATGGTTATGATGATATTTTACTTCTCGATCTTCAAAACAGCATGCGGGATAACGACGTATATGTTATGTTCAAAGGAGGCAAAAATGGAATTTTATACAAAGAAAAATTTTTCGATAAAGTTGCATTTTATGGATGGGATAAAACAGGAAAACATCTAATAACAGGAGTGAGTGATACTAGAGAAAGAAAGCTTTTTAAAAATAAAATTGTTGGGGATAAACTGAAAACCATTGATCAATGTATAGAATATGCAGTATCAGATAAATTTTGTTGGTAGATCATAATAATCCTGCAATCCTAATTAAAATGGCAATGAGATGAGATGAGATGAGATGAGATGAGATGAGATGAGATGAGATGAGATGAGATGAGATGAGATGAGATGAGATGCGAAGGAGAATATAAAATATGAAAAAACTACTTTTTTTAGACCTGATTATTTTCTCAGTGTTGTATAATGCTCAAAGACATTATAATGTTGATATTTTAGGAGAAGGACATTTTTATTATGATACAAAAACTCCTTTTAAGGATTTTATCCAAAGTTTTAGCAAGAATGAGTTTATAAAATCATCAAAAATTAATATTATAGATTCAACAAAGATAAGTTCGGACAAGTTGAAAAACCATAAATAATTTTAGATCATATTCCTAAGGATAACACTAATCATAGCTGGGTCATTTTTGGGTATCATAAGGCACTATTATTCTAAATATTTTGGAAGAATATTTAAAGGAAAATGAAAGTAATTTTTTTGTACAGTTAAATTACCCTGTCAATTAAAAAAAATCTGATTGATAACATTGGTGTTTGTATACCAAAAAGTGGATGTAAGCAAATAAAAAAATATATGCCAATTAACTCCACCAAAGCATTTCAATCTATAGAAATACAAAAAAATAATTTCCCAGTTGACAATAGTTTTAATCTAAAAAATATGAAGAAGATAAAAAGAAATTAGAAAAAGATAAAAAAGCTGTTTGGACAATAAGTGATTAGAAATATAACTGAATGAAAAATTATATTTTAATACTAATACTGTTGGTTTCCTGTTCGAGAAATCAATCTAAAAGAACCTCAGACAAAAAGGATATCAATATAGCAAAAATTAATTCTACGGAAATTGGTGGTAAAATATTGGCGTCTTCCAAGGAGCAAAGTATGCAAAAATATGTAGATACATTGAGTATTCCTTTGCAATATGTGGTAACCATTCCGTTGGAAGTTAATAAAAAAAAGATGGACATTCGGTTGCGACTTTCGAAGTCTGAAGATTTGGCAGGACGAAAAAATTATACCATTCCTGAAATACAGGAAGACACCAATGGCTTTTTACCTAAGTCTGCCTACGAATGTATAGAAGGAACAGTTGAACTTCAGCATTGGCAAGTGATCAATAAGAGTTCATATTATGATACTTATGATTATTATAAGAATAAAGATTTTAAAGAAAATGATTTTGTAAGTAAGAAAAAAATGATTTTTCGTAATGAAGACTACAATTTTATATCAGTAACAGATGTGGATAATGATGGATATGAAGACCTTCTTATCCTCGATCTTGCAAGCTCTATGAGAGACAATGATATGTATCAATTTTACAAATGGTCTGAAAAAGAAAACAGATTTATATTTATGCCAGATTTTTTCGATAAAGCCCCTTTCTATGGATGGAACAAAACAGGAAGATATCTGATAACAGGAGTGAGTGATACCAGAGAAAGAAAGCTTTTTAAAAATAAAATTGTTGGGGACAAACTGAAAACCATTGATCAATGTACAGAATATGCAGTATCAGATAAATTTTGTTGGTAGATCAATATTTTTTAAACATTTAGAAAAAAGCATAAAACAGTAATTATACAGAAGATGAATTAGCAATGTATCATATAAAAAATGAAAAGCTTAGCAACCAGTTTTATAGTATTATTTTTCATTCCTGTTTGCGGGCAAAAAACTGTTCCTGACAGTTTGAAAATCTATTATCAGGATTCATTGATTGTCAATAAGAATTTTAAAGACGGAACAATGTCAACTAAACTTACCATACAAGTGATTAATCCCTGCAACTCTGAAAAAGAAAGGTTTGACGGATCTGTAACCATCATCAGTGCCGCTGTTAAAAACAAAAACTACAGCGACAGTATCGTTTATCATTACCCCTATGCACAATCCGGTCTCATCAATTTAAAAACCAATAATATATCTTATTATAACATCAATAAACGTCAGGCAGTCTTCATACCTTTTACGTATTGTGGGAACTGGGATAATGATACAAAGGTCTCCTACATTATATTGTATAACCATAAAAAATATCTGTATGACATCAAATACTATTGCGGAGAAGACAATACATGTAAGATCAATGATAATCTGAACATTACATTAAAAGACCTGCCCACAAAGTTAAAGGCACAAGTACTTAAAGACTTGAAAACAAAGTATACCCAATCAGATGATTTTCAATAATTAGCTCAAAATTAAATGGCATGAGTGAAGAACAGCAAAAAGACGACTATTCAGCAAATCCCAATCAAAAGGTTTATGATATACCTCACCAGGTAGATCATGAAGTGAATGTTGTGAAAATATATTTTGCGAAACAAGTTTCTAAAATGACCTGGAAAAAGAAAGAAGAAACCTATGCTATTAAAAGCGGCGGGCTGGTATCTGATGTGAAAAAGAAGTATGAAAAAAAAGGAAGACGGAACATCGAGGCCGATAAGGAAGATTCTGTAAAGTTAAAAGCCAAAGAAGAGGTAAAGATTACCTGGGAAGAGGAAGTACAGGAAATGAAAGACGGTAAGCCTGTCGTTGAATATGAAAAAATAGATAAAACTATCGTTAAAAAGAAAGTATGGGTCTTAGCAGAATGCCAGGGAACCACCGGAAAGCTCTCTGTGGAGATTCATGAAAATAAATTGCAAAACGCAGAAAACGTCTATGAAAATTCTGTAAAGTTTTTAGATGGTGAGACGGAGAAAAGTACTGTTGAATTCACGATCAACGGAACACTAGTGTATGCTAAAGAAATAACACTGCGTCCCAAAAGTGATCCGGATCTAAAGAAATTGATAGAGAAATTTAGTAAAAGAGCAGATGTAAACGCCTTTTTATATTTCAAAGCTGAAGTAACAGGGACAGAAGATGAAATCAAATTTCCAGATGATACACATGAGTTTTTAAATAAAGAAAGCGAAAGGTTTGAGATTATAGGAACTCCTTGCTACTGTAAAAGAGATGTCACAGTGGATGAAATGATAGATTTAATTTATCACTTAAGGGACAAGCAAAATTATAAATCAAAAAGAGATTCATTTTTCACTAGTGGCAAAGAAAAAATAATTGCTATTGGTATTACCAGCGGAAAGATCTCTGAAAACAGAGATAAAATAAAATTATTTACTGATGAAATGAATGCGATGTTTAAGAAATTCGAAATTAAAACATGCAAAAGAAAAATTCATTTTCTAGGTCAAATGTATCTGGAAACCATAAGTTTCACCTATACCTATGAAAGCAGGGACTCTGTACCGGATAATTATAAAGGTGGTGTCGCTTTCCAGGGAAGGGGAATGAAACAGATAACTCATGATTATAATTATCTTGCCTATTATGACTATGTTAATAGCACTACCCATTATGACACTTATATAGATTTCAGATCAGGCTACGAAAGTGTTGGAGAGTGTGTGAAAAACAGACCCAAAGCTCGTGAAAAAGGGCTGGATGAAGCCTTTTATGAAGGATTAAAAACATATGCTAAAAACATTTCTGAAAATTTATTTCATGCTTTTAATTCTGCCGGCTGGTATTCTACCATTTATAAAACCGCTACTATTAAGGCGATGGATAATGGATTGGAGGACTCTGATGTTGAAAAAGTAACAACGGCTATTAATGGAGGTCAAACTAATATAGCCGAAAGAAAGAATTATACCAAATGGACTAAAGAATTTTTTAAATACGATACAGAATGCGTAAACAAATAATATACCTGTTTTTCATCCTTTTTTATTCTTTGCAAAGCTGCCAGAGCATTTCAGTGAGTAACGATATTCCGGTTTTACAGAATAAGAAAAAAATAGGATTTATCAACCAAGTAACCGATGTCAAATGCGATAGTTGCTATGCTTTAAGAACGGTAAAAATAGATAACAAAAATCTTATATTTAAAATACCTGTCTCTTTGAATAATATTAATAATAAGAACATTTTTCAGGAAGATTATGAACTTTTATTAGATCAGTCGGCAAACGGACTATCGATCAAATATAATAGTCTTAATAATTCTGATTCATACATTTTTAAGATTAAAAAAAATAAAAACAATATTGCCATTACTCGGATAAACAAGGGGAGTTCCTCGGTTAATCATCATAAAATTGCCAAAGACGACTATGTTGATTATCCAGCAACTTCAATATGTGAAAAAGAAACCAATCATGTATTGTCATATAACCGGGAAATTAATCTGAATAACTATTTTATAAATTCTGATACAAATTGTTTTCTCTGCCCCTCAAAATATAGTGTACAGGAATGTTTAGAAAAGAAAAAAATGAATACTAAGTTTAACTGGAAGTAACAAGTTATAAATGAGTGAAAAATTATGGAGCCAGTATTTCCTATAGATGTTAAATTAAACCTTTCAGAAGGAAAGAAGTTTTATCGCTTTTCCTACAATGAATATACCACCATCAACGGAAAAACGCATAGAAGCGAGCTCAACAAAAATTTTCATGTCACGCTGAGGTGTTTAGAAAAAGAAAAATTTGAATATCATATTGAAATTTTTGACAGAATTCATCGCGATAAAGAACTGTCACTGTCCGAAAAAGATTTTTTAGCAAGGATTGCAGAGATCAATGATGATGTAGTGCTTATAACGGACCCATACGGCCGTTTAAAAAACGTACAGGAATTGTCAGTTCTTCAGGATAAAATGGAAAAAACGGTAGAAAAGCTCTCCCGGTCGTATGTAGGCAAAAAGACAAAAGATTTTTATACGTTTTTAAAAGAATTTTACCAGAACGAAAATTTAGTCAGTAAAGACTTTTTAAAAAATAATCATTTTGGAATGGTCCTTCATAAATTTTATGGAAGGTATGAGAAGGAAGATCAGATAAAGTATAATGTACGCTACCGTAATTTTATGGCCAATACCGTAATAGATATAGAAGAGTGTGTTCAACCGGAGGCCATGCGTTGTGATGATGAATTATTACTGATACAGTATATTGGAAGCATCCCTTCAGATAAAAATTGGGAAATGTTTTATGGGGAAATGGAAAGAAAGGAAATAGCTTTCAACAAGGAAACAGATGTTCCAAAACTGGACAAATATAAAGGGCAGATTTTATTGGATTTTCAAACCAGAGAAGTTTTGGAGCATAAACTTACCATAGAATTTTCCCTGGGAGAAAACTACCAAAAGAAAATTATCTATCATATAAAAGAAATAAGCCATGAAGAACTATAAAAGATAAGATGGATGAAGGGTGAAGGATCAGTGGAATGAAAAATTTGGAAATCTGAACCTTACCTTATTTAGGAAAATGAAATCCAGGATAATCCCCATCAGGAATATAAAAAACTCCCGTATTAAAAAAAGAAAATCTTAAAATGGCAACACGTATTACAATAACAGATTCCGGGCAAACCCAAACTTTAAATGGCCCATTGGCTCCGGATACTCCCGATAACTCATTGCAGCGCGTTACTGAAGTTTATTTTGCCAAGAAAACAACAACAGATAACGGAGCAAGAGTCAATTTCACAAAAATTGATTCTGCTCATGTACAGCAGGATCATCAGAATCAAAATATTCCATACGATTCCATATTAGGCAAAACGGTTTATCTGATCATAGAGACCAGCAATATGACAGATTTAAGCATAGATGCGGTGATAAGACCTTCAGCAAGTACCATGACAGAAAATACAGATCCATTACAGTTAATGCGTTTTGTGTCTCCTGACCGATATGAGGCACAGAGGCTGTTTACCGTACAGGTAGGAAATTTTGATGCTCTTAACAATAACGGAGGTACACATGATCATTACACTAATTTACGAGCTGACCATAGCAATAAAGCTATTATTAAGCTGCAACTAAGACCTGATGGAAGAACTGTTTTTGATGACTGGACCAGAAGACTGGCAGATAACAGCATTAATCTGGAAGTAGCGGTAGAAAGAACAGACAATAATCCCTGTGCCTACGGAGATGGGCAGGAAGAAGTAAACGGAGCAGGCATTTTCCTGAATGATGACAGAGGAAGATTCAGAGTGGTCAATAAAAATATCTATACCATCCATCATGGCAGTAATCCCTACAATACTTTACAGGTGATCAGTACAAATCCGGAAAAAAGAAGAAGGATTCAGAAAGTCAGGAATGCCCATTCTACTGAAGTGATCTTTTTTTATTATGACCAAAACGATAATGAACACAGGATCTGCGCCAGAACAAAAGAAAGTGTAACCCGAAAAAGAAGAGTCAATACCATTCCACCCCTGGCCCAGAGAGGGACTCTTTTGGATACAATAGATTTCACAGCGAACAGGGCTGCCGGAGAACAGATAGATGCCCATCAGTTACTGGTGTATTCTAATGGAACCCTCGGTGATGGAGCCACCGACAAATGGTACGCCAATCAGGCAGAAAGTGTAGATTTGGTCAATATGGATATTTTAGCGAATGCCGGTGTGGGACCACAAATATTTGAGGCTTTCAATTATAATCAAAATGGAGTCATCATCCGGTATGGTTTTCAGCATACCAGGAGAAGAAGCATCCAGCCGGATTTATTTGCCGGTTTCTTAGGATCATTGGCACAATTCAGGCAGGAAGGGCACAATCATTACATCGTGTCTCAGGGTTTTTCTTATTCTGATGCATCCTGCTATCCCAGTGCAGAGCATGTGAACGGAGAAGCGGGAGATCTGAATTTATTAACCACTCAGCAAAATGGAGTTAATACGATCCTTACCGCAGCGAATTTTGATTTTGACAATGAGGTCATCCTTCGGAATATTCTTTTTGATTTTGGATTTATATTAGGACGGTCAGAAAATTTTTCCAACGCCTCCAATGCCAGTACTGCGGACAATGCCAGTACAAGGTTACCTCATACCACCCATACCGCTACCCCAAGACATAATAACCACTTGCATATTCACGGTTTCACCCCAATATCAGATATCTATGCCTAAAATTAATATCGCTTTCTTTAGCCTTTTGTTTTTCCTTTTTTCATGCTACAGTAAGGCTCAGACACAAAATAAAGCAACAAGCACAGAAGCACATTCACCAGATAAAGGATCAGTTTTTAACACCAATAAAGCTGATTGTATCAGTCTGCCGTTTGGATATTCAGATATTTCAAAACGGATAACCGTAGATTCTATTCTGCTTGCCATACAGGACGAAAATAAATTGAAAGAAATCAATGCATTACAATTTGAAAAACCAATCAAAAAAGACCTTGTATTGCTTCCTGAAGAATACCATGTTTTTCTGCCATTCAGCAATAATGTCAATGAAAAATATGACCAGATTAAAATAGCTTCTCATTTTCTGTGTTATGGAGATTATTCACTGTACTTTATGGCGGTCTATAATACCGTTCGTTATGTCGAACCGTTTATTGAAAAAATGTATTTAGTTTCAACGAAGAACGGCAAGCTTATCGATATGAAAAGAATCTATCTTAATCATCAGGGAGAAATGGGATTTGCCAACTATACCCTGTTTAATATCGATGAAAATTATATCATTTCTCTACAGGATTATGAGTTGACTGAAAATCCTTTTCAATTAAAACCTTTACAGAAATACCAGATTCTGACCTCCGGAAAATTTACAAGATATTATGATCAAGATGGTCCTTATCAAGATGATGATGAACAGGGCATAGTGAAGAATCATCATAAAGAAGGAAAATGGATAGAAACCAAATCAAATGGATCTTTAGATCTACAAAAATATCCGGAATTTACAGATCCCTATACTTATCTGGAAGCAGAGTATAAAAACGGTTTACCCACCGGAACATGGAAATTTTACAAATTATTCCAAAAATATAATGAAGAAACCGGAGAAGCCATCTTAAATACAAGAAAAAAAGGACAATTAATATATACTGAAATGTATAGACATGGGGTATTAGAAAAGCGGGAATTTTATTGATAATAATATGTTTTTTTTGCTTTATTTAAATGAATCTGCCGTATGTGTCATCCGATACTATTACCAAGTCAACGCACATATTAAAAAAATGTAAAGGATATTGTCTTTTATTTTTCTTCTGTGAATGGATGTCTTTACCCTTTTCTATTTTCCTCTTCTCCAATTTCAAAGCACTTTTATAAAAACTTTTTGATTTAAACAAATTTGTTCTAACTATTTGATTAAATTTTATTTTAAAATTATACTTTCTGATTGTCACTTTCAAATGTGGTACTCTTAAATGTATAAATTTCATTCCTTGCAAAATATTGTTTTGCAAAAAGTTACATGAATATCCTGAAAAATAAAGGTATGAAACTATTAATATAATAGTAATTTTTTACATCATAATAAATCATAATTAATAAATAAGATGAAAAAACATTAGTAATAATGTATTATATTTGTATCAAACTAAAAACCACTAAATGTTGAATTAATCAAAAATATAATATTTTAGGTCTATTTTTTAGTATGGGGAATGTTTATAAAATCAAAGAGTTAAGGTATGTACCGAGGTGGTTAGTTTTTTTTATTGATATTTCAATTATCTGCTTTTCTATCTTAATTTCATATTTGTTCTTAAAAAGCCTGAAGGTAAAAATTAATTTTACTGAATATCAGACTGCGAAAATATTAACAATTCTTGCCGTTCATATGGCATGCATGTTTTTCTTCAAAACGTATGCAGGAATTATAAGATACTCTACTTTTCTTGATTTTTTTAAAATTGTTAAGTCCTCGATTAGTGCTCTTATAGTATTACTGGTAATCAATTTTATATCAGATTGGGTTTTGGGTATGCCTGTTTATTTATATCCTGTTCTTTTCTTGTTTTTTTTCATTTCAACTTTTAGCATGTTCTTTTTCAGAATGCTTATCAAGCATTTTTTCAGCATGATAATGGATCCTAAGTATAAGGGAACTTCATCCAAAGTGAGAATCGCTGTTGTAGGAATAGAAGGCGAATCTGTATCGTTAGCGAATGCTATTATTCATAATCCCGGACATCCTTATCGTTTGGAAGGATTTCTTAGTTCAAGATCAGATTCCAAAAAAGCCATGTTGCTGGGCCGTAAAATTTATAATAAAAAAGAATTTATTAAAAGAGATCAATGGTTGAAGCAATTTGATGCAGTTTTAATGACAGAAATGATGCCTAAACCGGAAATGGAAGAATGGACGGCTATGGCATTAGATAAAGGATTGAAGGTATTAAAGGCACCTGCCACAAATAAAATGCAGGATAATGGTATTATAGGAGCTGTCCGCCCGCTTCAGATTGAAGATTTACTTAACCGTACACCAATTAAAATTGAAAGTGAGGAGCTAAAAAGCCGTCATTTTAATAATTGCATTTTAATAACCGGAGGGGCAGGATCGATAGGTAGTGAAATTGTAAGACAGGTTGCTCAATTGCATCCGGAACTAATTGTAGTCGTAGATCAGGCTGAATCTCCGTTGTATGAACTGAAACTTGAGCTGATGGAAAGATTTCCCAATCAAAATTTCAAGTTTATATTGGCAGATATTTCAAACAGCCATCGCCTTGAAAAATTATTTGAAGAGTATCGGTTTTCAATAGTATATCATGCAGCGGCCTATAAGCATGTCCCTTTAATAGAAGATAATCCGCATGAAGCTATTTTTGTTAATATTGGGGGAACCAGAAATTTAGCTCTGCTTTCCAAAAAATATAATGTTAACCGTTTTGTGATGGTATCTACTGATAAGGCTGTGAATCCTACTAATGTCATGGGAGCTTCTAAAAGAGCAGCCGAACTATTTGTACAGTCTTTACAGAATTCTCCAGATAATACGACGAGATTCATTACAACCCGTTTTGGAAATGTATTGGGATCCAATGGTTCGGTGATACCACATTTTAAAAAGCAGATTGAAAAGGGTGGTCCGGTCACAATTACTCACCCTGATATTATCCGTTACTTTATGACGATTCCTGAAGCGTGTGAATTGGTACTTCAGGCAGGAACAATGGGGAAAGGAGGTGAGATTTATGTTTTTGATATGGGTAAACCTATTAAAATTTTAGATCTGGCCAAAAGAATGATAAAATTATCAGGCTATACACCTGATGTTGATATTAAAATTGATTTTATTGGTTTAAGACCAGGCGAAAAACTATATGAAGAGTTATTAACAGATAATTCTACTACAATTCCTACGCATCATGAAAAAATTATGATATCCAGGGATCCGTTGATGGAGTTTGAAGATATAGAAATTTTATGCAGGCAAATTATGCGCTCAGCTATTAAAAAAGACGGCTTACAGGTTGTTAAGATATTGAAAGCCATAGTGCCGGAGTTTATCAGTAATAATTCGGAATTTGAAATTCTGGATAAAATTCCTGAGCCTGAAATCTATTAATATAAGATTGAACAAGATGAATTTAAAAAAAAATAAACAATTATTAGTATTTTATTTATAATCGGAATGAAAATTGCTACAACAAGAATTAATCTAAAATTAGTATAATACATTAAAATATGTTTCACGGATTGGTGAGTTTATTTTTAAAATAAATATATACGTATTTCGTTCTTTTATTATACCTGTAATAAATCGAACATTAATTCAGTAGACTTTAAAAAAACATATGAAGAAATCTATTATTCCATATCTGATCCTTTTATCAGTTGCTTTAATCTCATGCAAACCCAAGCAAAATATGATATATGTGTCAAAACATAATATGGAAGAAGAAGTTACTAAGGCGAAATTTCAGGGTTTACATATTCAGGAAGGAGATGTTCTAATGATTCTTGTTTCTGCACTTGATGAAATTGCTGTGAAACCATTTAATCTTAATACGGTAAATAAAGTAGGAAGTGATTCCAGTACTGGAATCAATCAGTATGTACAGCCAAGTGAGTATTTGGTAAATGAAGAAGGCTTTATCTATTTTCCCGTATTAGGGAATGTATATGCAAAAGGAATGACGCAGGTACAACTAAAGCAAGATCTTGAGTCTCGTCTGAAGAGATACCTTACAGATCCTATGGTCTCTATCACTCTAAAAAACTTTAATGTAAGTATTCTGGGTGAAGTGAAAAATCCGGGTCAGAAAGAAAGTGTTTCCCAAAAGATTAATATTTTCCAGGCGTTGGGTCTTGCGGGTGATATGACGGATTATGGAGACCGAACGAAAGTAAAACTTATCCGTACAGGGGATGATGGGGTAGACCAGATTGTTAATATAGATATTACAAGATCAGATATTGTAAGTTCACCTTATTATTATATGAAGCAAAATGATATACTGTATGTGCAGCCGGACCAGAATAAACAGGTTCTTGCAAATACTAACCCGAACAGAGCTCTTACATTCCAAATTATTGGTGCATTATTAACGGCAGGTACTCTTATTATTGCTTTAACACGAAAATAAAATATGCAGCAGATAGAATTTCAGGAGAAGGATGAAAAATTGAATCTAAAGAGAACTATTTCCAAATATCTCTATAAATGGCCATGGTTTATTGCCTCTATTTTAGTTTTTGTAATAGGTGCTTATATTTATCTTAGATATACGGTACCTCAGTATCAATCAAAAACAACTCTTAAATTTGATAAAAAGCAAAACGATCTTTCCTCAGCTTTGGCTGATCTGGATAATCTTGGTATAGGTTTGGGTAATGCTGATGAGCTTAAAAGTGAGGCGGCAGTTGTTACCTCTCGTCCTATACTAACACAGGTAGTGAAAAATCTTAATTTAAATGTAGAATATTTCAGTGCGGGAGAAATTAAGGATTCTCAGCTTTTTACCAATGCGCCTATAACTGCAAAAATATTAACTTACAATAAAAAAAATTTTTTATTCTCAAATTATTCCATAACGAATATTAACGGAGATCAATTTACCCTTCAGAGTGAGAAAAAAGGAAAATTTAGCGGCAGATTCAATATTCCTGTAAAACTTGATTTTGGGACAGTAGTGCTGCAAAAGAATTCTGCTCTTACACCTAAATCAGAGTACAAAATAGTTTTTTGGAATCCAATTGAGAAGGTGAAAAAATTAGAAAAAACGGTAGATGTAAACTTACCTGATGAAAAGGCTATGCTTATGGATATTAGCTTAGTAGGGTCTCTTGCTGAGAAATCAGAAGCTATTCTTAATGAAGTAACCAGACAGTACAACTTAGATGGCCAGAGAGATAAAAACTTACAAGCTCAGAATACCCAAGAGTTTATCGATAAAAGACTGGAAGTTATTACGAAAGATCTCTCCGGAGTAGAAAATCAGAAAGAAGATTTCCAGAACCGTAACCGTATTGTTGATTTGCAGGCACAAGCAGAGCTAGCTCTTCAGAATACCAGTGAAAATACCAAATCTCTTCTTCTTCAGCAGACACAGCTTGATCTTCTGAATTCTCTTACGGAAGAAGCTTCAAAGAACAACAATCAGCTTATGCCTTCCAATCTTGGATTGAATCCTTCGCTTGAACAGTCTATTTCACAATACAATTTGCTTCTTATCAGCAGGAATAAAACGCTGAAGCAGGCAACGAATGAAAACCCGGCTGTCATAGAAATGAACAGGGAGATTGGTGCACTGAAGGATATTATCCGTGACAACATTCGTCAGCAGAAAGAAACGGTGAAGGCAGGTATTTCTCAACTGCAGAATCAGATCTCAACAAGTAATAATATGATAGAAAAGGTTCCTGGGCAATCTAAAGTATACAGGGGAATTGAACGTCAGCAAAATCTTAAAGAACAGCTGTTTTTATTCTTGCTGCAGAAAAGAGAAGAAAATGCCATCAATCTATCGGTAGATGTACCGAAAGCTAAAATTGTAAACCCTGCGTTTACATTAGATACTCCTGTATCCCCTAAAAAAAATATTATTTTTCTTGGAGCTTTTATTCTTGGGATATTAATTCCTTTTTCCATTTTCTATTTGCTCTTTATGCTGGATGATAAAATTTACAGTAGGGAAGATGTTAAAGAACGTTCCAATTTAGGCGTCCTTGTAGATATACCATCACTTAAAGATAATGAAAATCATTTGGTACAGAAAAATGATTTTTCAGAACTGGCAGAAGCATTCAGGGTGCTTGTTTCCAATCTTAAATTTGTTTTACCGGTAAAAGATTCTGCCAAGGTTATTATGGTAAGTTCTTCTGTAAAAGGAGAGGGGAAAACTCTTGTATCTGTTAATCTTGCCCTTACATTAGCAAATAAAAATGGGAAAGCTCTTTTGATTGGTTCAGATATCCGTAATCCACAAATTCAGCGATATGACAGTGAACCTACCAAAAGAAAAGGTCTTACGGAATTTTTATATGATGAATCGGTGAACGTAGAAGAGCTTATTCATACATCAACTACCAATCCTTTCTGTGATGTCATTTATGCGGGAGCAATTCCACCTAATCCTCAGGAGCTACTTTCTAACGGAAGGTACCAGAAACTTATTGAGCAGATGTCATCTCAGTATACTTATATTATTATTGACTCTGCGCCGCTGATGCTGGTTTCAGATACCCTTAGTATTGCTGATACTGCCGATGCGACTTTATATGTAATGAGATCCGGAGTATCAAGAAATATATTACTGGATTTTGCTAACGATCTGGTAAGGGATAATAAACTCTCTAATGTATCATTTGTTATTAATGATGTATCAAAACGCGCAGGAGGATATGGGTATAATTACAGTTATGGTTATGGCTACAGCAACGCCACAAAAGAAAGTTGGTGGAAAAAAATCTTTAAATCTTAGAAATGCATAAAATTTTAATAACAGGGGGAGCAGGATTTATCGGTTCCAACTTGACAGAATACTTTTTAAACAAAGGACACGATGTAGTTTGTCTGGATAATTTTGCAACAGGGCACCGTCATAATATTGAGCCTTTTCTTAATAATCCAAATTATCAACTGATTGAAGGAGATATTCGTGATCTGGAGACTTGCCAGAAAGCAGTGGAAAATGTAGATTATATTCTGCATCAAGCCGCTTTAGGATCTGTTCCCAGGTCTATTAAAGATCCTGCTACAAGCAATGATGTGAATGTTTCAGGATTTTTAAATATGCTGATTGCAGCACGGGATGCGAAAGTAAAACGTTTTGTATACGCTGCTTCATCATCAACTTATGGTGACTCTGCCTCGTTACCAAAGGTGGAAGATATTATCGGAAAGCCACTATCACCGTATGCTATTACCAAATATGTCAATGAGCTTTATGCTGATGTTTTTGGAAAAACTTATGGGATGGAATGTATCGGTTTGAGATATTTCAATGTATTTGGTCGAAGACAGGATCCTAACGGAGCTTATGCTGCCGTAATCCCATTATTTATAAAGCAATTAATCAATCATGAATCTCCGAAAATTAATGGGACCGGAGATTATTCCCGTGATTTCACTTACATAGATAATGTCATTCAGATGAATGAGCTGGCTATGCTGACTGAGAATCCTGAAGCAGTTAATACAGTTTATAATACAGCAGTGGGTGATCGTACGACACTAAATGATCTGATAGGGTATCTTAAAAAATATTTAAGTGAATTCGACGGAGAAATTGCAGGCATTGATGCGATCCACGGCCCGAACCGTGTCGGAGACATTCCGCATTCATTAGCCTCGGTAGAAAAAGCAGAAAAATTATTAGGATATAAACCAAGCCATACTATAGAAAAAGGTTTACAAGAAGCCATTAGCTGGTACTGGGAAAACTTAAAGTAAATATTTTTAAATTGAATCTTTGTGGAAAAACAATATAAAATTGCCGTTATCGGATTAGGGTATGTAGGTCTTCCTTTAGCCCGATTATTTGCAACCCAATATCCGGTTGTAGGTTTCGATATCAATAAGAAAAGAATTGAAGAGCTGAATACAGGGGTAGACAGTACTCTGGAAGTAGAGAATGATATCTTAAAATCTGTACTGCTGCAGGATAATCCTTTAAGCAGCGATACTGAAAAGGGATTATACTGCTCTTATGATATTAATAATATTCAGGATGCAAACATTTACGTTATTACAGTTCCGACTCCGGTTGATAAAAATAACCGTCCTGATCTTACACCCCTTTATAAAGCATCAGAAACTGTAGGTAAGGTATTGTCTAAAGGCGATATTGTTATTTACGAATCTACTGTATATCCAGGTGCTACTGAAGAAGAATGTATTCCTGTTCTTGAAAAAGTGTCAGGATTGAAATTCAACGAAGATTTCTTTGCAGGATATTCTCCGGAGCGTATTAACCCGGGGGATAAAGAGCATACCGTGGAGAAGATCCTGAAGGTGACTTCAGGTTCAACACCGGAAATTGGTGAAAAAGTAGATCAATTATATAAATCTGTGATTATTGCAGGTACTCATTTGGCTCCTACGATTAAGGTAGCAGAAGCAGCCAAGGTAATTGAGAACTCACAGAGAGATATTAATATTGCCTTCGTCAATGAACTGGCAAAAATCTTTAATATTTTAGATATTGATACCCATGCAGTATTGGAAGCTGCAGGTACCAAATGGAACTTTTTACCCTTCAAACCAGGTCTGGTAGGTGGTCACTGTATCGGAGTTGATCCTTATTACCTTGCCCAAAAAGCACAGGAAAATGGCTATCATCCGGAAATTATACTGGCAGGACGCCGTCTTAATGATTCCATGGGACAGTATGTAGCTTCGCAGTTGGTAAAAACAATGATTAAACGTAAGGTAGCCATCAATGGTGCCAGAGTTTTAAACTTGGGAATAACCTTTAAAGAGAATTGCCCGGATGTCCGCAATACCAAAGCTGTAGATGTGATTCATGGTCTTGAAGACTATGCTTTACACGTTACTACTTTCGATCCTTGGGCAAGTCCTGAAGAAGTGAAACACGAATATGATCTTAAGGTTGTGAAAGAGATTCCGAATGAAAAATTTGATGCTATTATACTTACAGTTGCACATAAACAATTTATTGATCTGAATTTAAATGATTATCTAAAGGAAAATGGGGTAATTTATGATGTAAAAGGAATATTAGAGGATTGTGACTCAAGATTATAATGAAGTTTTTAAAATAATAGAAAAATTTAATTTTCCATATAAAATAAAGTTTTCCATATAAATTAATTGGAGAAGTCTAAGAATAAATGAAAAAAAGCTTAAAACATAATGTTATATGGATGTTCATAGGAAATGCTATTTATGCATTTTCCCAATGGTTTCAAATTTCTACAATTAGTAAATTGTCCGATAACAACTCGCTGGGTAATTTTACCTTGGCGTTAGCTATTGTTTCTCCTGTTTTTATGTTTTCTAATTTACAACTAAGAGGAGTTCAGGTAACTGATACATTGGAAGAATGGAAATTTTCAGATTATTTTTCTTTGCGATTTTTTTCTAATCTAGTCAGTATTTTATTTTTAATTATTGTTTGTCTCATTGTTGATGTTAATATTTGGTTGATCCTTTTATTATCTCTCTTAAAATCGATAGAAGGGTTTTCAGAAATCTTTAATAGTAGGCAACAATTAAATGAACAGATGCGATTAGTCTCTATTTCTTTTATCTTGAAAGGAGTAAGTATTATTATATCAACGTTTATAGGCCTTTACTTTTTTAAAAGTATTGAAATAGGTTTAGCTTTAGCAATTACAATAAATCTATTGATCTTATGCTTAAATGATTACAAAAATTGTAAACCATTACTTTCAAATCAACAAATATTTAAGAGAGATAACATTAGGCTAAAATCATTATTAATAAAAGCATTTCCTTTGGGAATAGTAATGCTAATTCTATCATTGAATACAAATTCATTGAAATATTATGTAGAGTATTTTTTGGGTACTGAAACTCAAGGTGTTTATTCATCTTTAACATATGTCATCATTTTAGGGAACTTTGTACTTTCTGCCATTGCGCAGACTATATTACCAAGATTAGGGAAGTTTTATAATGAGGATCAGCTTACTTCTTTTAAAAGTATTGCCTTTAAATTTATTCTGATATCTATTGGAATAGGCACAGTATCTTTTATAATGAGTTACATATTTGCAGATACTATTTTGGCTTTGTTATTTAATAAGAAGTTTCTGGATTACAATATTTTATTTAAGTTGATAATGTTCTCAACAATATTTATCTATTGTGCTTCATCTTTAGGCTATATTCTCACCTCAATGCGTGAATATAAAGTGCAGCCATTTATTAATATGACTGTATTAGTGAGTAATTTAATATTTGGCTATATTTTTATTAGAAAATATGGCATTAATGGGCTGGTATTTTCATCGATACTATCTTTTACCATTCAAATTATTTATACATCTTTAATCATTTTAAAAAAATATAATGAAAAAATCAGTCGTACAAGTACTGGGGAGATTGGATAGAGGAGGAGCAGAAATGTGGCTGAGTCAGTTGAATGAACAGACGGTATCAAGTAATTATCATTTTATTTTCCTGACTCTGAGAAGTGGAAAAGGCTACTTGGATCAGCAAGTGTTAGATAATGGAGCTGAAATTGTAAATATTCCTTTAAGTGATGGATTATTATTTTATTATAGGTTTTATAAATTTTTAAAAAATAGAAAAGTAGAGATACTCCATTCTCATGTTTTAAATTTCTCAGGGATCATACTTTTTTTAGGATATTTGGCAGGAGTAAAAAAAAGAATAGCCCACAGTCATAGTGACAAATCAGAAATCAATTCTAAAGCTAATTTTTTTAGAAGAAAATATATTGAATTTACAACATGGTTGTTGAATAAATTTTCAACATCAAGAATTGCCTGCTCTGATAAAGCAGGAAAAAGTTTATTCGAAACTGACTATGTCCTATTGGATAATGGAATTAATTTCAAGCGCTTCCCTCTATGTAATATTGATGAAAAGAAAAAACTTAAAGAAGAGCTTGAAATAGATAATGACACTTTTATTATTGGACATGTGGGCAGATACAGCTATCCCAAAAATCATAAATTTATTGTAGAAATCGCAAAAAAATTAAATCTATCGGACAGAAAATATACAATCTTATTGGTTGGTGAAGGGGAGCTGTTTGGTGAAATAAAAGAAAAGGTAGAAGAAGAAGGATTAACAGATATTATAAAAATGCTTGGTGCAAGAGACGATATACCAAATTTAATGACAAACTTATTTGATTTGATGATTTTTCCATCTTTTTATGAAGGTATGCCATTAACTTTAATCGAGTCTCAAAAATCTAATCTAGGTGTTATTATATCAGATACTATACCCAGAGATGTGATTAAAATTAAAGAGTTATTTCAGATATTACCAATTGATAAAGGAGCTGAATTGTGGCAAGTAGAAATAGAAAATCATAAAGTAATAAATAGGGATAACTCTAAAGATGAAGAAATTTTAAAAGACTTTTCAATTGAGACTTCTTTTAAAAAGCTAATAAATTATTACTAATACAGTATGGAGTTATTTTTGTTTTCATCCTATATTATCTTGGCATTGTCAGCTTTTTTTTCTATACAGTCTATAATAAGACTATTAAGAAAGAGTAAGTTTACAGGGTATATTATCTTCATTTTGGTACTTATTCTGTTTTTTGTTTTACCAATGTTTCTTGATCTTATAAGTGATGTTCCTTTCGACTTATACCCTACTATTTATAAGGCCTGGAAAGATCCTTTAACAACTATATTGTACTCCAATTACATGTCTGTTGTACTGATATATTTTACTGCTAATATGAGAAACGTAAAACATTCTGATGTGAACATTATTTCTTTACAGAATGCTTTTCTAAGAATATTTAATCGTTATAAATTCGTTTTTTATATCGTCCTCATCTTACCTTTTATTTCAGTTTTTTTGTCTGATAACCCATCTTTTTATTTTAAGTACAGATCAACACTAGGGTTTAAATTTTCTCCAATTTATCCGAATACTCATGCATTATCTTCTAAACTGTGCCTACTATCCATAATTTGCATAGCCTTTCTTATTACTGTGATGAGATTAAATGTGGAAAATAAAATAAAAAAATATAACATATTAAATTGGATAATTGTCATTCTTTTAGTCGTCTCATATTGTTGGATTGATGGAAAGCGAGCAATTGTTGCTGTATTTTTAAGCATTATTTTTATCCTTTTTATGTCGGTTAAGCTAATTAACAGGAAAAACTTGGGTAGAAGTTGTTTTTTTTTAGTTGCTATTTTTTTAGCATTTAATGTAGTGTATGGTAAGAATATCAATACTAGCGAATCGGCTAAAACTCAAAAAAAAGCACGGTTAGAATTTAGCAGGGATTATGGTGTACGTTTTAATATCTATAATGAAATATTGCAGGATCATTATTTTTTACCGCATAAGTTAGACACATATAAATTTAATATGGCTTTTTATGTTCCAAGAAAATACTGGAAAGATAAACCACAACCATATGCAGTTTATTTTACAAATGCTGCATTTGGAAACTTTGGTAGAGGATCTATTTACGGATGGGGTTTGACAACTAATGCATTTTCGGAAGGAATCTCCAATTTAGGCTGGATTGGACTGATTATTGTACCATTTTTTCTTAATTGGATACTAAAGCGTGAAACAAAATCAAATAAACCACTTTTTAAACTAGTTTCCATATTGGTTGCTATTTTATCCTTAGTTCTACAGCCGATGCCGTTCATGCCAATCATTATTTTGTATTTTATTTTATTGTTTAATGATAAAAAAAATAAAGAAATACATAAAATTAAACATAAAGCATTATGAGAAATTTAATACTAATTGTAGTTTTTTTTATAAGTAATTTTTTATTTGCCAATACTGAATTACAAAAGTTGATAGATAATGCTAAGCCTGGAACGCCTGTAGCATTAGAAAAAAAAACATATACAATAACTTTTCCTATTTACTTAAAATCTGGAATAAAAATAAATGGTAATGGCGCTGTTTTAATTCCTAGTAAGGATTGGAAAAAATCAAATGATAAATATGCGGCATTACTCAATCTTGTTAATGTGAATAATGTTGAGATTTCAAATATGGCTATTGATAATGAAGGGTACAAAAGCGTTCAAAATATTGTATATACTTCCGTTTTATTATTAGGTGCAAATAATTGCAAAATCAAAAGTATTTTTTTTAATAATTCTGGTTATTTACCGGAAGATAAAATATTACCTGAATCTCCATTTATTTTATTAATTGCTCAGGAAAAAGCATATGATTTTCCTTACTTAACAAAGAAAAACTCAGGAATACTTTCTTCTACAAGTAATAATATAATATCAGATTGCAAATTCATTAATAATAAAACAAAATCAGCTTTTGCAATCCGTTTTATAACTAATTGGACTGATAAAAAAAGAGTATTTAATAATCTAGTATCTGGTAATAGCATCAGTAACTGTACTTTCGAAGGGGGATTTGATTATAATACGGTTGAAATTGCAGGGGGTGGCACAGTTGGAAATGTAGTTTTTAATAATAATTTTAAGGGCAAAAGTGTAAATAATATTGATATTGACAAAGGCTCTAGCAATAACATTATAAAAGAAAATAAATTATTGGGATTGGGATTACCTGAACGGTATATTAATAATTCAGATGTACGATGTAGTCCTATTATGGTTCATGGTTCAGATTCAACTTATTTAGCACAGAATAATCAGGTAATAAATAATACGATATCAAATATTAGCAACCCTACAAAGTACAATTCTCGTTATTTATATAGTAGTGCAATTGGAGCTGCATATGTAGAAAATTTGGTAATAGATTCCAATGTTATATCTTCTATTTACGATGAATCCAAATATGGAGCTGGAATCACAATGGATCAGTATGTAAGTAATGTTACAGTTACCAATAACAAAGTATTAAATTCATATTGGGGAATAATATATACACCAAATGGCAAATATTATAAAGGTATCTCTATCTCTAATAACCAAATAAAATCAAATGCCGAACCAATAATGATTAAGCGCAGAAAAGATGGCAATTATAACAGTTCTGTGTCTAAAGGAAATATTTTTGATAATAATAAGAGTACGGTTATAGATAAGTAACCTGAAGCTATATTTTCTACTTAATCAATAATCTGGTCATTTATGTATCAATGAATTTTGGTATTTCTTTAAATCTGAAATTTATATGAATTTAACAATAAGTTCAAAAATAATAATTTAATTATTTCTAATGTCTAAAATAATATTTATCAATGATCACCCGTTTTATGTAGATAAAGACCAAAATGTTTTTACTTCAGGAACATTAACCTCTGATGTATGGAGTCGTTTTACAGATAATTTTGGACCGCTTACCGTTATAGGGCGTGGAATAAAATTGCAGAATGAATCTCACAATCATAAACAGGCAGATGCGGAAAATGTTATCTTCGATCTATTCTTTGAAATAAAAGGAGGCATTGATTACTTTAAATATAAGAAGAAAATTGTTGAAAAATTAACTTCTTATATTCTTGAGGCAGACTACATAGTTTTACGACTGCCTTCCAATATTGGTGTAATTGCTGCCGATATATGTAAAAAATATAATAAAAAATATTTTGTTGAAGTAGTAGGATGTGCCTATGACAGTATGTGGTTCTACGGTAATATTCAGGGTAAGGTATTAGCTTCATTAACCGCAGCAAGAAATAAAAATGCAATTCGTAATGCCAACGCTGCTATATACGTTACTGAAAATTATTTACAGCATAGATATCCAAATCCCAATAAACAGATTAATGCATCAAATGTAGTTATTGAAACTTTTGATGAACCTGTATTAGTAAAGCATTTGAATTATCTGGAGACTAATAACATAATAAAGAATATTGGTTTGATAGGTAATATAGCATTACCTTATAAAGGATATGAAGTTTTGTTTCATGCATTAACAAATTTAAAAATAGATTTTAAGTTGCAAATCGTTGGGGGAGGGGATCCCAAATGGATAAAACAGCTAATTAAAAAATTTGGTTTAGAAAATAAAGTTATTCTTAAAGGAAGAATAAACGACCGAAATGAAATTTATGATTTTCTTGATAATTTGGATCTATATATTCAACCTTCCCTAACAGAAGGACTTCCTAGAAGCGTCATAGAAGCTATGGCAAGGGCTTGCCCAATTATAGCATCAAATGCAGGAGGAATACCAGAGCTGATATCGAAGGACTTTATTTACAGCGTAAAAGATAGTAAACACCTTAGCAGATTGATTCAATATGCATTGAATGATATTAATATATTAAAGAAAATGAGTAGTGAGAACTTTATGCTATCAAAGGAATATGCTTTTGATAAAATTAATAATAGAAGATATAAGTTTTTACAAGAATTAAAAAAAGAGATTAAAAATTGATGAATGCTATAATAGTACCGGGAGTAACAGATTTAAATAAAGGGGATCAGGCATTAGTCTGGGAAAGCTGGAGACTGGCCAAAGATACCGGCCTGTATGATGAAGTGTATATATTAGATGCCGGCGATAATGCTGAAGAAAGAGAATTGCTCTGTAAGCAGTCTGAAGAACACGGTTTCAAATTACTGAATAATATCCTGAAGCACCCCCGCAGAGGACAGCATAAATCCAATGAACATATTAAGGAATCTAAGCTGGAGCTTTTAAAACAGATTAAAAATGCTGGAGTTGATTTTAAAAATACCAGGTATCTCATCAAAATATGCAATGACCTTGAGAAAGTAAAGAAAAACTTTGACGATAAGACCTATCAAACTGTTAAGCAATTTCATGAAGCAAAGACCATTTTTGTAAAAGGAGGAGGTTTTATTCATGCTTACGGTGAAAAAACGGCACCTTATCTAATGTGGTATTTCTTATTTTATGTAAGACTTGCTAAGGCACTAGGTAAAAAAGTTGTTTTCTTGCCCAATTCATACGGGCCGTTTATTGGATTAACGGTGAAGCAGCAGGTGCGTACCGTATTCAATCAGTTGGATCTGGTATATGCCCGTGAGAATGTTTCTTCAAAAAGTTTAGGTGATTTATTGGGGAAAAAGATTCCTGTAGAAATGGATTTAGGATTCTTTCTGGAAAAAGGAAGTCAGGATGAAGCTTTAAAGATATTACAGAAATATAATTTAAAGACACATGATAAAATTGTAGGTGTTACAATCAGACCTTGGCGTTTTCCAGGCTTGTCAAACCCTGAAGGGCTATACAAAAATTACATCGATTCAGTGGTGGATCTTACCAAGCATATGCTGAGTAAAGGGTATAAGGTGGCTTTATGCAACCAGTCTTTAGGACCCAACTCTCATGAAGATGACCGTAATGCTATAAGAGACCTACTGGCGCAGGTTCAGGATCCTAATATTATCTGGATTAACGAAAACTTACCATGTGATACATTAAAAGCACTCTATTCTAATTTTTACTTTTTCATAGGAACACGTTTTCATTCAATTATCTTTTCATTGACCTCACTGGTTCCTTCTATTGCTATCGGATATGGAGGGAATAAGGCTCTGGGAATTATGGGAGACTTCAGTTTGGATGATTATGTTGTTCAGATTCAGGATGTGCAATCAGATGGGTTGATTAAAATGTTTGATAAAGCAATTTTAGAATATGATGCAATAAAATTACAACTGGAGAAATCAATGAGCCTGGTGACAGACAGTCGAAACAGATTAATAAAAGATATTCAATCCTTATATTAAATATGAAAATAATTCGGACATCAACCATACCCTTGTCTTTAAATGTTTTATTAAAAGGACAGTTGAAATTCTTTAGTGAATTCTATGAAGTTGTAGGAATAGCTTCAAAAGGACAGTTGCTTGACGAACTGAAAGAAAGAGAAGGTATAAAAACAATTGAAGTAAATATGGAAAGAGGGATCAGCCCTTTAAAAGATCTGATTTCACTTTACAAATTATATAAAATTTTAAAATTAGAAAAACCGGTGATTGTACACTCCATAACCCCTAAAGCCGGGCTGTTGACCATGTTGTCCGGTAAGATGGCTGGAGTACCAGTCCGCATTCATACTTTTACAGGACTTATTTTTCCAACAAGGAAGGGTATGGTTCAGAAGCTATTGATTAGAATGGATCAGTTATTATGTTGGGCAGCTACCCATATTTATCCTGAAGGACAAGGAGTTAAAAAAGATTTGATCAATTACAGGATCACCTCAAAATCTTTAAAGGTAATCGGGAATGGGAATGTAAATGGGATAGACCTAAACTATTTTTCACCAGAACAAGTTTCCGAATCCCAGAAAGACCTATTGAAAAAACAATTGAATATAGAAGATTCAGATTTTGTTTTTGTATTTGTAGGACGTTTGGTAGGTGATAAAGGAATTAATGAGTTAGTTAAAGCATTTTCCCTTATAAATAAGGAAAAAGATACGCAGCAACACTTCAAATTATTATTGGTTGGTCCTTTGGAACAGGAATTAGACCCGCTACCTGCAGATACGTTAAACGAAATAGAAAGCAATCCGGATATCATTAATGTAGGCTTTCAGAAAGATGTTCGTCCCTACTTTGCGGTTTCTGATGTATTGGCTTTTCCAAGTTATCGGGAAGGATTTCCAAATGTAGTGATGCAGGCAGGGGCAATGGGGTTGCCCAGTATAGTTTCTGATATCAATGGGTGCAACGAAATTATTATAGATGATAAAAACGGACTCATAGTTCCGGTTAAAAATACCGAAAAGCTTAAAGAAGCAATGCAAAGAATGAAATCGGATACAGCGTATTACCAGCAGTTAAAAATGAATGCACGGCCGATGATTGAGTCAAGGTATGAGCAGTCAGTGATCTGGAATGCCTTATTAAGTGAATATAAAAAACTACTTAAAGAAAAAGAATATTGTGTATAAAGTTTTTTTCAAACGAATGATAGATTTCCTGATTGCATTGATAGGGCTTGTTGTTTTATCACCTGTTTTTATTGTGGTCATGATCTTACTATACTTCGCAAATCAGGGCAAGCCATTCTTTTTTCAGGCAAGGCCAGGTCTTAATGAAAAGATATTCAACATCATTAAGTTCAAGACCATGAATGATAAAAAAGACAGTCAGGGTAATTACCTGCCTGATTCGGAACGCTTGACGCCTGTCGGAAGTTTTATACGTCAGACCTCTTTAGATGAGCTTCCGCAATTGATTAATGTATTAAAAGGAGACATGGCAATTATAGGTCCGAGACCTCTCTTGCCGCAATATTTGTCATTATATAATGAGTCCCAGAAGCGTAGACACAGCATACGTCCCGGGATTACAGGTTGGGCGCAGGTAAATGGAAGAAATGCCATTTCATGGACGAAGAAATTCGAACTTGATATATGGTATATCGATAATTTATCTCTGGCAACAGATATCAAAGTGTTGCTCCTGACTTTGAAAAAAGTATTGAAAAAAGAAGGCATAACCCAGGTTGGGCAGGCAACTGCAGAAGCTTTTAATGGGAATAATTAATTTAAATGTAGATAGAATATGTATTTATACGGAGCAAGTGGTCATGGCAAAGTAGTGGCAGAAGTCGCTGAACAATGCGGTTATAGTATTGAAGCTTACATCGATGAAAATCTGTCGAAAGAAAAAGTTTTAAATTATACCGTTATTCATGAAATTCCAACACATGATATAGAAATACTTATTTCTATAGGCAATAACAGATTTAGGAAAAAAATAGTTGATCAGGATAATCCGTTCAGTTATATCACCCTTATTCATCCCAAGGCAGTACTTTCCCAAAGAGTAAAGATTGGCGAAGGAACAATTGTGATGCCCGGAGTTACAATCAACGCAGCGGTAAAAATAGGAAAGCACTGTATTATTAATACCAATGCATCTATTGATCATGATTGTATGCTCGAAGACTTTGTTCATATATCTCCCAATGTAGCATTGGCTGGAAACGTTTCTATAGGGGAAGGAACCCATGTTGGGATTGGAGTGAGCGTCATACAGGGAATAAAAATTGGAAAATGGTGCACCATTGGCGCAGGAGCAGTTATTATCAGTGATGTCCCGGATGGTAGTACTGTAGTGGGTAATCCCGGTAAAGTAATAAAAAGTAGAAGTTTGAATAATATAAAAGTAGAAAATATGAAAACAAAAATATGGTTATCGTCCCCCCATTTGGGAGGAAATGAGCTAAAATATGTTCAAGAAGCATTCGATTCCAATTGGGTAGCGCCGTTGGGACCTAATGTAGATGGTTTTGAAAAGGATCTGGAATTATTTTTAGATGAAAACATAAATGTAGCTGCACTTTCTGCAGGAACCGCTGCTTTACACCTTGCATTGATTGAATGCGATGTGAATCACGGAGACGAGGTAATATGCCAGTCTATGACGTTTTCAGCCTCTGCCAATCCTATTGTTTATCTGGGAGCTACTCCAATTTTTATAGATTCCGAAAAAGATACCTGGAATATGTGTCCGGTAGCTTTACAGGAAGCCATAGAAGATAGAATTGCAAAAGGTAAAAAGCCCAAAGCTATTATTGTAGTTAACCTCTACGGAATGCCTGCAAAAATGGATGAAATCCTATCAATTGCTGCAGAATATGATATTCCTTTAATTGAAGATGCTGCCGAATCATTAGGTTCCAAATATAAAGGAAAAGCTTGCGGTACTTTTGGACGTTTTGGCATCTTATCATTCAATGGTAATAAAATTATTACGACTTCAGGAGGTGGAGCCCTGGTATGTCATTCCAAGGAAGATAAAGATAAAGCCGTATTTCTTTCCACACAGGCAAGAGATGATGCTCCTCATTATCAGCATTCCCACATCGGATATAACTACAGAATGAGTAATATCAGTGCCGGAATCGGACGCGGACAGATGGAAGTTTTGAATGAAAGAGTAGAAGGCCGCAGAAGAATGCACGATTTTTATGCTGAAATTTGTGAAAATATGGATGGGGTAGACCTGTTTACCGAGCCAAGCTCTGATTTCTACAGCAATCACTGGCTATCTGTTATTACAATAGATGAAACAAAATCATCAAAAACAGCAGAAGATCTACGTCTTGCATTTTTGGAAGAAAATATCGAGTCCCGACCTATCTGGAAGCCAATGCATTTACAACCCGTATTTAAAGATGCTCCTTATTACGGAGAAAAAGTAGCTGAACAACTGTTCGGAAATAGCTTATGTCTGCCTTCAGGTTCCAATGTGTCAGATGAAGAAAGAGAGAGAATTGCAAAAGTAATGGTAGAGATTCTCTTAAATAAGAAAGAATATTCAGTTTCACGATAATTTCATCCTACCACTTTAGTATAATATATGGTTCAGAAGCTTTATGTTTCTGTTTAATTAAAAAAGAGAAAATGACATTCATTTTCTCTTTTTTTGTCTTTATTTTAAAAGTTTTATTAACTTTCAGAAATCATGCACATCATAACTTCCCATTGTCAGGCTTCTAGTCAGAACTGAGTTTAAATCAGATATTTTTTCAGACCCTCCATAATCCCCTGCCACAAAGTATTAAAGAAACTCTTATTGGGATCACGTTTGATATTCACTTCCACATGGCTAGGCTCTCCCTTGGAATCGTTTTTAACGAAGATATTGGCAATAGCACTCAGAAGTTTTTTTTCTTTCCCTGTATTTTTATTTAAAAAGTTAACATGCATATCAGTATACTTAAAATAAAAATTCCCACCTATTTTCTTACTATCTCCCTTGTAATCAAATTTCAGATACTGAATCTGTCCGTCAAGGCTTACATTAAGGTAAGGTCTTACAAAGAGATTCGCATTTTCTACAGACAGGGTTCTGATAGTGCCGTTAATTGCGTAATCGTCATTTGTATTGGCCACATCAAACTGCCAGTGCACATCCGTTGGAGCATCTCCAAAAAAATTAAAGTTTGAATCTACTTTTACCAACGTTGGTTTTCCCTTCATCTTTGCACTATTTACATCCCGGATCTTTGCATTAAAATCCCCAAAAGTAATTTTTCCAGGTATATTTGCTTTCTCTGCTACTTCCTCGTAGGAAAGTTTTGAGTTCTTGATGTCAATCTGCCTGATATACAGTGGGAATTTGATATCACGAAGTTTTTTGCTGAACATATACCGTACTCCGATATCATCAGGTGGCGCAAGATCGTGATAAATATTACAGTCGATACCGTCAAAAACAATCTGATCCAGATCGATGCTGGTTTTGCTTCCGATCGCTGAATTACGATTCGTAATCATAATGGATTTTGATTTGATGGTATAAAGGTCTTCCTCAACAGCGATCAAACGGTTAAATTGGGTTCTCGAATATTTGGGAAGAAAAGCAAAGTTATTCAAAACCGTTACTTTGCCGGTATTTTTAATTTGGTCTACTTTCAGACGGTAATATTTGCCGGCATCAACGTCGATTTTACGGGCGGTAATCAGCTGGCTTTTAACGTGGAAAGGAATGGATTCTTTAAGGATATTCCGGTTCGTCATCACTGAATTGAGTTCAACATTAAAATTATCAACCTTTATTTTCTGCTTACCTTCCTTTTTCTGAACAAACGTTCCATCTATAATCTTAAGCTTTCCAAGATGTGCCAATAGGTCCGGTGCCGCCGTGTGTGTTTTTGCCGGAGCTTTTATTTTACGGGTTGCAGCAATGATTTCTACCTGTGGCTGATAAACATTGATAACGCCAAGCTGTAGCTGCAGTTGCTGACCTGCAAATTTTGAAGTATTATTCAGTATTTCTACTTTTTCCGTTTTAATATTAAAAACATCTTTCGTAACGCTCTTGCCAATTGCTTTGAATTGAAGCTCATTAATTAAGATACTGGAATCATTGGAAGTAATCTTTGTAATATGTACGGCCTGTAAAGGATCCGTTTTAAAATAGATATTTTCAAATTCTATAGTATGGGTGGAAAATGCAAAGGGTATCTTTTCTTTCACCGTATTTTTATCGAAAACAATATCCTTTAAATTCAGGTGGAAATTATCTACAGAAGCCACTTTTGTTTTATCCCTTTGCTGAACAAGAACAAATCCCTGTCTGAAATCAAGATTCCTGATCCCTATTTTCAGATTAATTTCTTTGGGATTTTCTTTTACCTCCTTTTTATTCGTTGACGTCACTATCAGTTGAGGCCTGATAAACTTTGCATTGTCAATGATCAGAGAATCCTCGCTAACGTTGAAATTGTCCGCCGCTAGTTCATTTATTTTCAGGTCAAAAACATTCTTTGCATTATAAAGTGCCGGGCTTTCAATAGGTTTCAGATGAAATTGTGAAATATTGAGCTGCTTATTTTTAGCATCAATTTTTGAAGCATAGATCTGATAAAAATCGTTTACCGTAATAAGTACATCGTGGGCATCAACTTTAAAACTTTTAAATTCAATAGGTAATTTTGATGTATCTTCACTCCGCTTGATATCTTTAAGATTGATATTTACATTCTTTCCGGTAACAAGATCCTTTTTATTGCTGTCTTTAACAGATATATTGCCATTGGTCACTAAAATATTCTGAATTTCAAAATTGATTTTCTTTTTGGCCGGATCTTTTTTCTCTTTTGACTTTCCCAATGTAACATTCACCTCCGGATCAATGAGCTGTACCTCGTTTACTTGATAAGATTTATTGAAAACAGCATCCCAGATCCCAAAATTCTGGATACGCAGGCTTTTAACATTTCCATTGATCAAGGTAACCGAAGGATTTGTAGTAGGCTTGGTTTTAATGATTATCGAGTTGGCGGAAATATCACCTTTGAAAAGATTAAGATTAAAATCTTTAAGACTGATCTGGTAAGGCGTTTTTTCGTTCACCAGATCCGGGAGTTTATTTTTGAGATAAATATTCAGCAAAAAGGGGAAAGTAAACGCTAGAATTAATAGAATCCCTGCAATGATTAAGGCGATTTTCTCTCTTTTACCACGCTTGTGGTTTATTGTTTTTTTTTCCATCTTGTGTGTTTTGTGTTATCTGAAAGGAAATCTCAGAATTTAAATTACTGATCATTCAAATTACTTTCCAATCCTGTTCCAATTTACATCATAATTGAAATTATTTAGCAAACTCAAACTGTTAAATTTTACAATAATATGACGATTTTGTTGATATGATGATTTTAAATAGTGAAAATTGATCTAGAAAATTTAAATAATGAGCGTTGGCCTTAATTGCCGGAGCTGAAGGATGTAAGGATTAGAAGGAAGAAGGGTAACAAGTTAAAGTATCTACTGTATCAGATGGTAATATTTACAGCGATCAGGTATATTTACATAAAAGGGAAAGCATAAAGTAACCGCTTCGAAATGAAGCGGTTACTTTTTGTTCAGCAGTACTTATACTGAAATCGTTTTTCTAGTTTCTTAGAAACTGGCGAATATCGGCAGAGTCAAATGTAAAAGTGTTTTGATTTTCGGATTTGTCTAATTTTTTACTGATCGTTAAAGCCCATAAAACCAATTCTTTGCAGAAGTTTTGATCTTCAGTATTTAATTCGGCAGCATTTTCTTCAACTAAAGTAACCAAAGGAGTTATGCTGTTAAGCTTAGTGTAGAACTCTTCGTCTGTATCATTGTAATTAAGCTCAAGGTGATTTTTATTGAACCACTTGATCAGATCGGTGTAAGGAGTCTTTATACTTTCTTTTTCCAGTTTGGAGATGCGTGGGAATATACTTTCAAACTGTGTCATGACGGCTTTATCAATTAATATTTTTGCCACATAATCTGCACCTTCCTGCTCGCCTTCGTATACCAGTTCAATTTTTCCTGTGATAGAAGGCACTATGGATAAGAAATCAAGGAGACGCACGGTCGTTTTTTCAGCACCGGATTCAATGAGACGTAATTTGGCGGCTGCCACCAGGTTTTCCATCGCACTGATGGTGAGACGGGCACTTACACCGCTTTTAGCATCCACATATTCGCTATCCCGGGCTGCAAAAGCAACTTCCTCTAAAAGATCTTTTGCTAAATCAGGAATTTGTATCTGCGAAACATCATTAGGTGAAATGTTTGCTTCCTGTTCCGTAATCTGCCGCGCAAGAGCAATTGTTTTCGGGTAATGGGTAAAGATCTGGGAACCGATCCGGTCCTTAAGAGGTGTGACAATGCTGCCACGATTGGTGTAATCTTCCGGGTTGGCTGTAAAAACAAACTGGATATCCAGAGGCATTCTCAACTGAAAACCACGGATCTGAATATCGGCTTCCTGTAAAATATTAAATAAAGAAACCTGAATTCTGGCCTGTAGATCCGGCAATTCGTTCAATACAAATATACTGCGGTTGGCACGGGGGATCATTCCGTAATGCAAAACACGCTCATCGGAATAGGGTAATTTTAAAGTTGCCGCCTTGATGGGGTCTATATCACCGATTAAATCAGCCACATTTACGTCCGGCGTAGCAAGTTTTTCAAAGAAACGTCCGGAACGGTGAACCCATGAGATAGGCGTTTCATCACCATGTTCAGCAATAAGGTCTCTGGCATACTTTGAGATAGGCTGAAAAGGACTGTCATTAATTTCAGAGCCTTTTACAACCGGCATATATTCATCAAGAAGATCCACCATACTTCTGGCAATCCTGGTTTTTGCCTGGCCGCGTAAACCTAAAAGATTAATGTGGTGACCGGCAAGAATGGCTTTTTTTAATTGTGGAATTACCGTGTCTTCATAACCCCATAGTCCATCAAATACAGGCTGTTTGGCTTTAATCTTTGCAATTAAATTAGCCTGAATCTCTTGATTAATCGTTTTATCAGTATATCCGGATTTTTTTAATTCTTTGAATGTAATATCGTTTTTCATTATCTTTTATATTCTCTTTATTCTGTTTTTTTCATAATCTTCAAAAATCATTTGTCCTAAACCTGACAGGCCTGTTAAAAAAGCTTTTCCTTTGTTTTGGGCAGTAAATGCTTCTACAAACTGACGCAGGTAAGGATCCTGGGCAATCATAAAGGTGGTAATTGGGATTTTAAGTTTTCTTGCCTGCGCTGCCCGGTTAAGGCATTGGGAAACAATCCTGTCATCCAAACCGTAGCTGTTCATATAAAATTCTCCGTTGGGCAAACGGATACAGCTTGGTTTCCCATCAGTGATCATAAAAATCTGCTTATTGGTATTTCTTTTTCTGCGAAGAATATCCATGGCCAGTTCCAGACCTGCAACCGTATTGGTATGATAAGGACCTACTTTTAAATAGGGAAGGTCTTTAATTTTTATCGGCCACGCTTCATTTCCAAAAACAATAATATCAATGGAATCTTTGGGATATTTCCGGTTAATCAGTTCCACCAGCGCCATGGCCACTTTTTTGGCTGGTGTGATGCGGTCTTCACCATAAAGGATCATCGAGTGACTGATGTCGATCATCAAGACTGTACTCATTTGTGCCTTATGCTTGGTTTCCTCTACAATAAGATCGTCTTCGGTCAGGCGTAGGTCAGAAATTCCGTTATTGATCTGCGCATTTTTTAAGCTTTCCGTTAGATTGACTGTTGACAAATCATCTCCATACTGGAAGGTACGGTTTTCTCCATCTCTTTCATCTCCGATTCCTGCTTTTGTGGTGCGGTGATTTCCGATACCGCTTTTTTTCAGTTTTCCAAAAATCTGATCCAGGGCATATTCACGTAATGCGGCTTCCAGCTTTGCAGTCAGTATGTTTTTACCTTTCCCCGTTCCTGAATTTCCGTCTTTATCATCTTCTTCCTGCTTAATGTAGCCTCGTTTTTTTAAATCCTCTTCAAAATCCTGAAGCGTATATTCGTCGGTGAAAATATCATATTCCTTATCCAGCATATCAAGCCACTCAAAGGCTTCTTCAATATCGCCGGAAGTATGGGTAAGAAGATCTTTAAAAACATCAAACACCCGGTCAAAATTGGATAACTCTTCCGGGGTATGTTTGCTGAAAATAAGACCTTTTTGAAAATTAAAATCTTTATTGGTCATAAATTGATGCTCTATTGTACAGTTAGTAATCTGCATTTAAACATTTAGAATCAAACAGAAGCTTATTCACTCCTTTAAAATTAATGAAAATATTCTGTATTTACTCCTTACTATTAAAGAGATACAATTTAAGGAAATATCAACTGATGATAGCACCTGAAAAATAGAAAATAATAATGACAGCGATATGAAATGAGAATAGTTTACGGTAAGAATTATCTTGATGTCTTGTTGAGAGATCAGCTATTTTTGGGAACAAATTTTTCCACTGATTCTTTTGTAACAGGTGTGAAAAAGTTAATCAGATTACCGTCCGGATCTCTCAATAATAAAGATTATTACCCCAAGGCATAATAGCAGGCTCCTGCACAATGGAAGAAGATAAAGTATCTTTCAAACGCTCAAATTCTTTATCTACATCATGAACTAAAAATTCGATAATGGCCGTACGGTTTTCGGCTGGCTGTGCTATATTTTTTCCACCAAAAAACTGCAGTGTTTTAGTACTGCCAATGGCAATCGTGGCTGTTGAGGTTTTCAGTTCAGCAAAATCGGGAGTGTACTGTATGGCTGTAATTCCTGTGATCTGCTCATAAAATTTCACCAGGCTTTCTATGTTGGCGGTAATAATACGGATGGATACTAAATTCATTTTCTAAAGATTTTAATTTATTCTGCAAATGTAAAACAGCATTGTGACAAGAGCCTGTCAGTAGTTGAATCAATGTGGAAAAATAGTAAATGCGGTAATTACATTACAATATGAAATCAAGAGGCTGTTAAAAATATCCACCCGGCATTTAAAGTTTTTAAAGAAATTATATCTTAGCTATTCTATTGTATTTTCTTAAGGTATCAATAACAACATCTTGTGGAAGTTGATACATTATATTTCCATTATTCCCTTCCATGGTTTCGGCTGCAATCATTGAATTAATGATTGCTTCTTCTACAGACTGGACTGTAGCTTCAAATAATGGGTTCATAGCATCATTGGGAAGCTGTTCCACTTGTGTTATATTTTCCCTGTCAAAAGCACCGGGGTTAGCTGTAGAAAATGCTATGAAAATATCTCCTGATCCGTTATTTCCATATCCGCCTACGGCACCAATTCCCAAAGAAACTCTTGTTGCAATTCTTTTGAGCTGATGAGGAAGAAGGGGAGCGTCAGTAGCTACGACCACTACAATAGAGCCGTCACCTTCTTTAAACAGATCCTGGTTTTGAATTTCAGAATTCTCTGTATTTGTAATTTCCTTACCAACAGGAATACCTGCGATTGTCAAATGCCTTTTCTCTCCAAAATTTGATTGTACCAGAGCACCGACCGTGTAAGACTTATTGTTTATCTGAACTACTCTTGAAGATGTTCCCGTCCCCGCTTTAAAACCAAAACTTCTCATACCGGTGCCACCACCAATATTCCCTTCTTGTATAAATCCAGATTCGGAATTGTTCAATGCTTCGTATACGTGTTCTTCTTTTACATGGAAACCGTAAATGTCATTTAAAATACCATCATAGGTTTCTGCAACTACGGGATAAGTATACCAGTTATCTTCTTTGTACCAGCCTGTTTCCACAAACCATTTCAGAACAGCATCCCGGACTGTTCCCACACTGTTGGTATTCGTTATCATAATCGGGGTTTCAAGGAAGCCGGATTCTGTGATCCATGTAATACCCGTCATTTCTCCGTTCCCATTTAAGGTATACCAGTTTGCAAAAACAGGGTTATTATTTTTTTCACGGGGCAAAATAGCCGTGACACCGGTTCTTATATTCTTGCTTTCTTTTGAAATAATGGTACTGTAACCTACTTTTACACCATCAACATCCGTGATTGCATTAAATTTTCCGGGAATGCCTTCAAAAGGAATTCCAAGATCTCTAGCTCTGGGCTTCTGTTCGTTCATCGTATTCTGAATTTGTATTAAAGGTATATTTTATTTTAAAATCTTTATTGACTCAGGAATTGTAAAAGTTCTTTTAAAAAGGCTTCAGGATTTTCTTCAACCACCCAATGAGCAGTATCTGGAATACGCACTGAGGTTACATTTTCAGAAACTTCCTCCATCATTTCCTTCATTATAGGTCCACTTGTACTGATTGTTCCTCCCACGGCCAGTACAGGGATAGTAAGTTTACCCTTTTTTGCTAAAAAATCCAGATTATCCAGAATGTCCTGATCAAAAACACGATAGACTTCCAACCCTGCTTTCATCGCACCGGGTGCTGAATAGGCGAGTGTAAAAATATCCATATCCTGATCTGTAATAGCTGCTGTGTTATAAATGCGGTAGTTGAAAAAAGACTGCAGATATTGACGTTCTTTTCCTGCAATGAGCATTTCAGGCAAATCCCGGACATTATGAAAAGCAAAATGCCATACTCTGTGATCCGTCCGTATTTTGTCGAAAATATGGGTGCCGGGAAGAGGCGCATCAATGACGACCAGATGAGATGTTTCTTCCCTGTATTCCTGTGCATAGGCATAGGCTACCATAAGACCAATGTCGTGCCCGACAATAGTAATGGGATTTTCTATTTTAAGATGCTCTTTTACCAGGAAATGAATATCTCCCGCTATGGTCTTTTTATCGTATCCGGAAGCGGGTTTCCAGGAACTTCCGGCGCCGCGGTAATCTACAGCAATTACTCTGTATCCTGCCTCTGCCAGCCGGGGCATAATGTGCCGCCATTCCCACCAGGTCTGCGGAAAACCGTGAATCAGCACAATCACTTTCTCTCCCTTTCCCATTTCTGCATAATGAATGCGAAGTGAGCTGCTAACTACTGCCATTCCGTGAATTACAGGCAGGTTCAATGTTTCTTTTTCAGTCATATCCTTGTATTTAATAGTGTATATTTGTATTACGCATCATGCTGATGTTAGTACGTTATTCTTTTGTAAAATTAGGTCAGACATTACAGGATCAGGCTTTCATTTCAAAAGAATAAAACTGTCAAACTTTAGAATCAATGTTTTTAATTTCTTTCTGTATATGCTATTAGATAAACTACATTATGCCATACTGAATGAGCTGCAGGCAAATGCAAGGATGAGTAACGCAGAAATAGGCCGTAGGGTAGGCCTCACTGCTCCGGCAGTAGCCGAAAGGATTAAGAAAATGCAGGAAGGCGGTATCATCAAGGGGTTTAATGTGGCTGTTGAATTTCCCAAACTGAATTATATGCAAAGAGTAGTGATTGCTATAAAATTGCCCCAGGATAATATCCCGGGATTTCTAAAGGAGACAGAAAAAATAGCAGGAATTACCGACATGGTCCATACCACAGGAGAATACTGTTTTTTTATTAATATGGTTCTGAAATCAACGGAAGATTTGGTAAATACCTTAAATAAATTAAGAAAATTCGGAGAAACCACTACTTTTTCAGTCTTGGCTGCCCCGATTGATCATAAGGCTGTCTCTTTATAAGTTGAATCACCTGAAAATGTAATTATAGCAGAAAGCTTTAATAAATATCCTGAAACTTCATTTAAAATAAACAAGCAGAGATTAGTTCTCTGCTTCTTCTTTCTTCACTGCCTGATGCATGACAAGGATGATTCCCAAAAGGATAATGGCAATGGCCAAATAACGCCAGGCAAGACCTCCCTGTTCACTAACATTTCCGCTTACAGAAATGATGAAACTCGTAATTGAAGTGATCACATACACCATGCCTCCCATCAATCCACCGGCTGTTCCTGCATTCTTAGGAAAGTAAAGCATACTTGTGGTAAAAAATGAGGTAAATAAAATCCCCGAACATATGTGAATAAAGAATGCAAAAGGAACCATAATAAAAAGGCTTTCTGCATAAAAGCTGGTTGTAATCAGTCCTGCGATAAGGATAAGCTGTAAAATAATAGGCTGCAGGATTCTTTCTTTAAAATCAAGTTTAAGTCTGTGTTTTCCTATAAAACCGCCAATCATCCATGAAAATCCTAAAATAAGAGTACAATATCCAATCACAACAGGAGTAAAGTGAAATGTGTTTTCAATAATAAACGGTCCAGTAATATTGAAAAGCATTACAATAGAATAGCTGAATCCCAAAATAAGGACCCCAAGCATAAAAATCCTGTTTTTCAGCATCATTTTATAAAGGCTGATATTTTCGGAAAGATTAAGCTTCTTTTTCTCCGGCAGGCTTTCACCGCTGAAAAACCATTCAAAAAGGAACAGTGCTCCTGCATATAAGGCAAGGAAATAAAAATTAGCATGCCAGTTAAACAGTTTCTCAAGATATCCACCAAGGAAGGGCGCAAGGATAGGTCCGCATGACCAGACAATCGTAAAATAGCTCAGATAATGCTTTACTTTTTCAGAATCATAGAGATCCACAAAAATAGCACGGGTAGATACCACCAGAACAGAAACTGCAGCTCCCTGAAGGATTCGCAGAAGACAAATCAGCAGAATACTGTTGGTCATCGTAATCAGAATACTGCTGCTGACCAATAAAAATAGGGCAAGCAACTTGGGACGGTAACGCCCGATACTGTCCAAAATTCCGCCTACAAAAAGCTGCGAAATTCCGTAGCTCAGTAAATAAGATGTTAAGGTAATCTGGATATCTTTTTCCGAGACATGCATTTCATTGGCCATCGATGGAAATGAAGGCAGGTAAATGTCTGTGACAAACCCCGACAGCGGGATAGACACAAAAGCCATAATGGTTATTAGTCTGATTCTTTTTTCAGATGCTTCTTTTAACAACATAATCATTTGTTATATTACTATGCAAAAATAGACTAAGAATGATCAAATTGAATTTTAAAAGACAAAGTAAAAATTACAAAAATCAAAGAATTAAAATGCATTCTTAAATTTCAGCGGAGAAACCTCTGCATGTTTTTTAAAAAAATTATTGAAATGCGAAGGCTGCTCGAACCCTAAAGTATAACCTATCTCTGCAATATCCCAGTTTGTATATTTCAGCAGATTTTTGGATTCTTCAAAGACCCTGTCCTTAATGATCTGTGTGGTCGTAAGCTGAGTGACAGATTTTACCGACGAGTTCAGGTGATTGACGTGCACATTGAGGTGCTCCGCAAAATCAGAAGCCGTTTTCAAAGCTAGTGGATAGGCCGGAGAATCAAGAGGAAACTGTTTGTTGAGCAGTTCGTCAAATAAGCGGTAAAGCCGGATATTTGCCGGAAGTTCATTAGGGTTGATATCATCCACACGGTTCTCCAAAGCCAGATGCAGAGTAGAAGCCAGATGGCTTTTGATGCTGCTACAGCGAAAAGGATAAGTTGAATTGTTCAGTTTGTACATCTGTTCAAAATAAATAGTGGCCAGCTGCGTCTGTTCCTCTGTTAAAAAAATAATAGGCTTGCTCCATTCTTTGAACAGTGAAGTCTTCTTAAAAAGATTGAATTCAGAATGCCCACTGAAGAATTCCTGATTGAACAGGCAGAAATATCCCTCCTGAAGATCCCCGTCACATTCCCATGAATACGGAATATTGGGAGAAGGGAAAAAGAGGGCAGGGCGGTCAACATACAGCTCATGGGAGCCATACTTAAAAGTACCGTTTCCGATGATGAAACTTACCTTATAATAATCACGACGGTTGTACGGGCTTTTAAAGCTGCAGTATCTCCGCATAGAAATATTGAAGTGAGACTTACCGATTTCAAAATCATCGGAATCAAACATTTTGATCTGATCTTGTCGGATACGTTTGTAATAATCTTGAATGGTTTCCAGTTGATCGCTCATTATCTGTAAATTATAAAAATCAAAGATACATAAACAACAGTTAATCTTAGTCTGTTTCTTTTAGGTAATAATAATTGGCAAAATAGTTTTTCTCAATTTCTCTGAACTACTCTGCCATTATTGTCTTACAATTATATCTATCAATGATCAAAACTTTTTAAACTAAGCATTCTTAAGTGTTTAAAAACTTAAAATCTGGATTAGAAAACCTAGCCTTTAGTAATTTCCAGAGTTAATATCTTTGAAGGAAGCTGGAATGGACCTGCTTTTGAATCAGAAGCTACTGTAAAGCCTGATTCCTTTAAAAATTCCAAAAGTGGATCGTGGGTCATGATATTGATCCATACCACATCTGTAAAACTGACGGCAGATCTGCATTTTTTCCAAAGTGACTGTCTTATTTCTGTAGAATCAGATTCCGGAAGGATCACAAAACTGATCTTTGTCGTTTTTTTTCCTTCGGGAAGGGTAGGATGTCCCGATCCGCTTTTTACAATGCTGTATCCTACTGGCTGCAGATCGGCATAAGTAATAATAAGCTGGTTGGAAAGATCATTCAGCTCATTGATCATCTTTCTCGGATCAATGTCGTTTTTAATATATTTTTTAATTTCCTCTTCAGAAACAAGCTCTTTGTGTAATGCGTAAGCCGCCGCATCCATAATGGTTATAAGATCAGAAATCCCCTCCTCAGACCCCACTGTAAATTTTGAAATAATATCCATGAATCTTTTTTTATTCAAAATTATAAGATTATTCCATTAAAAATGGATACAGTTAGCATTAATTTAATTGTTTTTAAAATTAAACTCATGCTGGCGATATCCATGCCATTAGCCTGATAAAAAGCGCTGATTTTTTAGAATAAAATTAAAAAACTGCAGGTCAGCAAAGGAAAAGTAGGAAAAAAATGCATTTTTGTTCAAATTATTTTAGCCTGAGTTAGGCTGGAATAGCCATAAAACCTATATTTGCAGCCTAAATTTTAAAAATAATGAAAGAACTAATTGAAAAAATCAACGCAGAATTTGAAGCGTTTACTACTGAGGCAAACCAACAAGCAGAAAAAGGAAACAAGGCAGCTGGTACAAGAGCTCGTAAAGCAGCTTTGGAACTTAGCAAATTGTTCAAAGATTTCAGAAAAGTTTCTGTTGAAGAAGCTAAAAAATAGTTCATCTAAGCCGGCTCAATGGAGCCGGCTTTTTTTATGTCATTATTTTATTCCTTAACCGGACTTTCATACATTATAATTTTCCTGTCTGCAGTAGTTTGGAGATTAAAAGTTAAATACTATTAAATTTTATTAAACCACTGCCTTATTTCCCTGTCCGGGCATATATTTGTGTAATTGATTTTTTAAATTAATTATACAGGTTTCATGAAGCAATTTTATTTATTTTCAATTCTCTTTTTTGGTCTTTTTTCTGCTCAAAAAATAAAAGTTGTAGACTCCGAAAACGGAAAAGCAATATCCCATGCAAGAATTATCCTTAATAGTCAGATCGTTTATACCAATGAAGACGGTTTTGCCCCGGTTGGACAGGATATGGTAAACTTTGACATATCAGCTTCGGGTTATCACAAAAAGAATGTTACAGCTTTTAATTCCCTGGTCAGGCTTACGCCAGCATTTAAAAATATTGAAGAGATAAAAATAGTAAGTGTAGATATAAAAAAGCTCTTTAATGATATAAGAAAGAACTACCAGAAAAGGTATTATAACGAGCCTTCTCTGTATGATGTAGTATTCAAAGAAAAAAGATTAGACAATGACAAACTTTACTTTTTGGTCATTGCTGAAGCCAAATTATGGAGCAAAAGCAACCATTACAACTATAAAGAGGGAATCCGTAAAAATTATGACGAGATCCTTCAGATGCAGCTGAATAATGTAAAATACCTGAAAAATATAAAATCAGACACTATTTTTACGACAGGAAACAATGAATTTTCCCATGAATATATGGGGAATTATTTCTTCAGCTTTGAACTGAACCGTACCCTCAACCATATCAATACCATCAATTCAAAATATTCAGGGAAAATGATCTCTGAAGAAGGAGATGAGCAGCTGATTACTTTTAAGATCGAATCCGGTACAGGTATTGAGCTGAAAGGAGAGCTGAAATATAATAAAACGGATAAGGTGATTACCTATTTTGAAGTTCATTATATACAGACGGGTTATCCGCCGGTCAGAAGAAAAACAGCCGAAGGGATAGCGTATGATTACCAGCTGGGTGATGCTTCGCTTATTTTTGATTTTTATAAAAAAGACGGGATGTATCTGCCTGCCACGACCAGGTTTGAAGGTGATAAATACTCTGCTTTCTATCTTGGAAAAAAGCATGAAAGAAAATTCAGCAGGGAAATTATTTACAATACTTTTGAAAAGTCAAATAAGGAAGGTCTTTCCCAAAAGGTGGATTTCAGCAAAAGCATCTGGGAAAATGTTCCGGTAAAAGAGGAAAAAGAAGATGCCATTCTACTTTCTGCAGAGGAGCAGGCTTTTATTAATGAAAAATAATTGATGTTTGATAAGAATCAGAGACCGTCATTTTTAGATGGTCTTTTTTATTGATTTTCGCCCTGTATTTTATTATTGTCTTTATGAATCTTGAGGATTCAACAGGCTTTTAAGCCTTTTAACACTCTCTTTCCTTCCTTATTCACACAAATTCTGTTATCTTTAAGCATTCAATAATTTGCTATGAAGATAAATAAATTTTTTGCTGTACCCGCAGTGGTGCTGGCTGCCCAGTTTTCATGGGCTCAGGTAAAAGTAGACCCGAAAGAAAAACTGGATCCTATCGTAAAAAGTTTTGTAGATGAGATCAACTCGAATTCTCAGCTGGAAAATATGGCTTACGAACTTTTGGATGGCATAGGACCACGTCTTGTAGGAACTCCTGAAATGCTGGCTGCGAATGAATGGTCTGCAGAAAAGCTTCGTTCGTGGGGAATAGAATCGAGCCTTCAGCAGTTCGGAATATGGAAAGGATGGCAGCGTGGAATTACCCATGTAGACATGGTATATCCAAGGGTGAAATCACTGGCAGCAACACAGCTTGCCTGGAGTCCATCAACGAAAAAAGCTATAGAAGCGGAAGTAATTGTTCTTCCCAAAGTTTCTTCAAAAGCTGAATTTGATGCGTGGCTTCCGTCTGCCAAAGGAAAGATCGTTTTGATGGCACAATACCAGAAGATCGGGCGTTCTGATGAGCAGATCAAGGAATTTGCCACTCCGGAACTGTATGAAAAACTGAAAGCAGAAAAAGAGCAGGCCGGAAAAGACTTCCGTGACTATGTAAAGAATATAGGCTACGATAACAATACACTCCCTGAAGCTTTGGAAAAAGCAGGGGCGGCGGGAATCGCTATTTCCAACTGGACCGGAATCATGGGAGCTAACAGAATTTTCGGTGCAAAGACGTCAAAAATTCCAATGATTGACATTGATGTGGAAGATTACGGAATGCTCTACAGAATGGCTGAAAAAGGGGCTAAACCCAAAATAAAAGTGGAAGCCCAATCCAAGGTTCTTCCTGATGCGAAAAATTTTAACACCATCGGAATCATCAAAGGAAAGGAAAAGCCTGAAGAATATGTGATCCTTTCTGCCCACCTTGATTCCTGGGATGGAGCTCAGGGGGCTACAGACAACGGAACAGGCACACTGACGATGCTTGAAACCATGAGAATCCTGAAAAAATATTATCCAAACAATAAGAGAACGATTGTGGTAGGACTTTGGGGGAGCGAAGAGCAGGGACTGAATGGTTCCAGAGGCTTTGTAGCAGATAATCCACAGATCATCAAAGGAACGCAGGCAGTTTTTAATCAGGATAACGGAACGGGACGTGTGATCAATATCAGCGGTCAGGGATTTGCTGATTCTTACAGCTATATCGGAAAGTGGCTGAATGGCGTTCCGAAAACGGTAAGAGACCAGATAAAAACAGATTTCCCGGGAATGCCTGGAGGTGGAGGGTCAGACCACGCCTCTTTTGTTGCAGCCGGAGTACCCGGATTTTCTCTGAGCTCACTGAACTGGGGATATTTCGGTTATACCTGGCACACTACAAAAGATACGTATGACAAGATCGTTTTTGATGAGGTGAAAAACAATGTGGTTTTGGCGGCTGCACTGGCTTATATGGCCTCAGAAGATCCTGAATTTACGAGCAGGGAAAAGAGAGTAATGCCTACGGACGATAAAGGCGAAACGGTAAAATGGCCGGAAGCTAAGGAACCGAGAAGAGATTCTAAGGAGTATAAATAGAAGTTTTTGAGGATCAAGAGTCAAGAGTCAAGAACTAAGAACCAAGATTCAAGAGTCAAGAGCCAAGATCCAAGAATTAAGATTTTAGACATTAGATTTTATTAACCGGTTTTTTTAGTGCTCTGAAAATATAGAAGGCTGTACAGTTCATGTGCAGCCTTTGTTTTTAATGGATAATATTTTTTATTTCCTGAATTTTATTTTCTTAAATTTTGAAGTTTTTTATTTAAACGACGGATTCTAAATCTGAAAACTTTGAAATCGAAGGTTTGTAATCATCTGTACTCAAGTTTCCAAACCCATATTCACAAAAAATAAAAGGCAGGCCATTGGCTTTTGCAGAATCAAAATCGGTCTGCGTATCACCAATATAAACTGAGTTTTCAGGACTTAAATCATTCCTTTCCAAAATCAACCGGATATTCTCCGATTTCGGTCTTTTAGTACGGCCGTAACATTCAATATCTGTAAATAGATCATTGAATTGGTAAAAATCTAAAAATGCTTCAATGTAGCCGTCCTGACAGTTGCTGACAATAAAAAGTGTATGGTTTTTTGCTAAAAGTTTCAGGGTTTCTGCAACACCTTCATACAAAATACCGCCATCAAGGCGAAGGACTTTACTTTCACGCTGTACCACTTCAGAAAGCACTTCCTTAATTTTCTGATCAGAAATTCCCGGAATGATATCTCTTAAAATATCATCTGCCAGCAAACCCAGGTATTGATTCATATCTTCAGGCTGCATCTCTTTTTTTATCAGGTCATGTCTTATCAGGACTTCATTCCATACTTTGATGATGGTGGCTCTGGGATCCCAAAATGTCCCATCGAGATCGAAAATTAAATTTTTATAGCTCAAGTGTATTATTGTTTTTATTGAGTTGATATTTTAAACCGTTTTTAAATGCATTATAGAATCATGCTCAGCTGTACTCTTTTTCTCGCTTCATCCACTTCCGTCACTTTTACACGGACATGCTGGTGAAGCTTTACCACTTCATTTACATCAGATACAAATCCGTCTTTCAGCTGGGAAATATGAATCAGTCCGCTTTCCTTAATCCCCAGATCTACAAAACAGCCAAAAGCTGTGATGTTGTTGACAATGCCGGGAAGAATCATTCCGGGTTTCAGATCTCGGATACTTTTTACATTAGGGTCAAATTCAAATACTTTGGCTGCTTTTCTTGGGTCTAATCCCGGTTTTTCAAGCTCTTTTAAAATGTCTTTGATCCCTAAAATCCCGATTTCCTCTGTGATATAGTTTTCAGGTTTTACTAATGCTATTTTCTCTTTATTAGCAATCAGTTCATTACTTTTGATCCCAAGATCTTTAGCCATTTTTTCTATAATTCCATAAGCTTCCGGATGCACGGCCGAATTATCCAGTGGATTTTTAGCATTGCTGATCCTTACAAATGCTGCAGCCTGCTGGAAAGCCTTTTCCCCAAGCCTGGGAACTTTTTTAAGCTGTTTTCTGTCTTCAAAAGCACCATTTTCAGTTCTGTAATTAACAATGTTTTCTGCCATTTTTTCTCCGATTCCCGAAACATAGCTAAGCAGGGATTTGCTGGCTGTATTCAAATTGATTCCTACAGAATTTACACATTTTATCACCGTTGAATCAAGCTCATTTTTAAGCTGCGTTTGATCTACATCATGCTGATATTGTCCAACTCCAATAGATTTGGCATCAATTTTCACCAGTTCAGCCAGTGGATCTGCCAGCCTCCTACCAATAGAAACAGCACCACGCACAGTGACATCATAAGAAGGAAATTCATCCCTTGCAATCTTACTTGCCGAATATACTGATGCACCTGCTTCAGACACTACAAAAACCTGGAGAGGCTTATCAAAAGCGATCTTTTTAATGAAAAATTCAGTTTCACGGCTTGCTGTTCCGTTTCCTATAGAGATGGCTTCAATATTGTAGGCATTCACCATAGACCTGATCTTTTTCATTGCCATTCCGCTTTCATTCTGAGGGGCGTGAGGGTAGAGGGTTTCATTATGAAGAAGATCCCCTTTTTCGTCAATGCAGACCACTTTACAGCCACTTCTGTATCCCGGATCAATAGCTAAGATTCTTTTTTCACCTAAAGGCGGAGCAAGTAAAAGCTGGCTTAAGTTTTCCGAGAATATTTCAATAGCTTTTTTGTCTGCTTTCTCTTTAGCTTCCTGCAAAGCCTCATTAGAAATGGCAGGTTCTAAAAGCCTTTTGTAGCTATCTTTTATAGCCAGAGCGATCTGCTCTGAACTTTCATTATTGGATTTGATAATAGCTTTTTCTATAAAATCAATAGCCTCATCTTTATCAACCCCGATATTGGTCTTAACAAAACCTTCAGATTCAGCCCTGAGCATTGCCAGAAGTCTGTGAGAAGGTGTTCTGCTGAGGTTTTCCTCCCATTCAAAATATTGGGAGAATTTCTGTGCGGCTTCTTCATCTTTTTTGGTCTTTACGGCTTTAGAAGTGATCATTGCTTTTCGCTGAAATAGGCGGCGGAGGTTTTTACGAACATACATGTTTTCGTTAATCCATTCTGCCATGATATCTCTGGCTCCCTGAAGTACTTCTTCTTCAGAAGGAACCTCAGTGTTAAGATATTTGGAAGCCAGAAACTGGAGGTCGTTGCTTTTCTGGCTCATAATGATCCTGGCTAAGGGTTCCAGTCCTTTTTCTTTAGCGGTATCTGCTTTTGTTTTCCTGCGTTTTTTGAAAGGCAGGTATAAATCTTCCAGCTCCAACATATCAAAGCTTTCTTCAATTCTCTGCTTCAGTTCCGGAGTCAGGGCATTCTGTTCTTCAATGGATTTCAAAATGCTTTCCTTCCGTTTTACAATTTCTTCAAATTGCTTACTGATCTTTGAGATCTGCTCAATCTGAACTTCATCCAGATTTCCGGTCTTATCTTTTCTATAACGTGAAATGAATGGAATAGTACAGTCTTCTGCTAATAATTGAAGGGTATTGTTGATGCTCTTTTCGGGTATATTGAGAATCTGTTTTATATAGTTTGTGACGTTCATTTTAAATTTTAAACAGCTAAAATAAGTAATTTTAGGATGGAGTAAAGTATTTTAAGCCCTCCATTTTTTTAACAAGTTTGTGATTTTAATGAGCAAAAAACGCAATAATTTTTTATTTATTGATGTATGTTAAGGTGATATGTGGTATGGTTTTTCTATTTTTGAATCTCAGAATTTTAATTAATTTCTTTTAAACAATAAATAATATGAAAAAACTTAGTGTAATTGCATTAGTAGGAGTAGGATTGCTTGCAGCATCATGTAATAAAGATAAATCAGCAGATACTGCGGCTACGGCTACAGAACAAAAAGTAGCTGAAAGCAAAGGGGAAGTTTTACCGGTTGATGTTGCTGCTTCTGTAGTAAACTGGAAAGCTTTTCACAAAGGAGGAATGGCTCCACGTTGGGGAACTCTTAACATAAAATCTGGAGATTTAAGCATTGAAGGTGGTCAGTTGGCTGCTGGAAACTTTGTGATTGATATGAATTCTATCAAGGTAGATCCTGCTTCAGTTACTGAAAAAGATAAAAAACCTGCTGATCTGGAAACTCACTTAAAAACTCCTGACTTCTTTGATACTACAAAAAATCCTACGTCAGATTTTAAAATCACAAGTGTTACAGATTTGAAGGATGCGCCTAAAGATGCGGTGGCAGGAGCCAATAAAACAGTAAGCGGAAACCTTACATTATCAGGAAAAACAATGAATGTAACTTTCCCTGCTAAAGTAGATGTTACAGATACTTCAGCTTCTGTAAATGCTAAATTTACAGTGAACAGAGCAGATTGGGGACTTAAGTTTGGTACTTCAGAGGCAGATCCTGCAGAATGGATGATCAGCAAAGACATCGAAATTGCTGTTGATGTAAAGGCTAAAAAATAATATTGTTAGATACAATACAAATACGGGAAGGCTGCTTTTTTATAAAGGCAGCTTTTTTTATGAAATGGAGTGTTGTAATTCGGATGAATAATATTTTATATAATTATGAAAACACAAATATGAAAAAGAAAGTTAGTGGCTGGATGTACATTTTATTATGTGCAGACGGAAGTTATTACACTGAAAGTACAAATGATTTTGAAAGCAGAATCCTTCAGCATGAATCTGGTGAAAGTTCTAATCATACAAAAAAAACTTCCTGTCAAACTAATTTATTTTGAAGAATATGAACCTATTGAAATAATTTTGTTTTGAATAATAATAAAAAATAAAAGGGCAAATCTCTCATCGAAAGACAAATATTAAGGAGGCTGAGGTACTCGAAGCCACTATCCAATTCACTACTTTTGTACCAATGATATACATTCTAATTTTAATTAATCTATTAACGCTGATTACTTTTGGCTGGGACAAAAAACTCTCAATAAAACATAAAAGAAGAATTCCGGAAAGTAGACTTTTGGGATTGACTTTTATTGGAGGAACTGTAGGAGCAGCTTTGGGAATGATTATTTTTCGGCATAAGGTTTCAAAAAAATCTTTTTTGTGGAAATTCGGATTTATAGTTTTGGTTCAGGTCTGTTTTATATATTGGTTTTGGAATATCAGTCAACTACGCGATCTTATCTGATTTCAAAACAAGTATAAAAAACACCTCAAATGAGGCGTTTTTATATTAAACAATTAGTTGCACGTTACCCTGAATAATGTAATTAAGATTAGGCTCATTGAATCCCGTTATTTTAATCACTAAGAATCCGTTTTCATTTTCAATAGAGGTTACCTGCGAGTTTCCAACATCTCTTGTAGATAGATTCTTGCCAAAAATGTCACCATAAAACCATCTTCCCAGAGAGTAAGTTGCTACATAAATATGATATTTGACAAACATCATATATTCCTGATACTTAATTTTAGTTTTAATTTTAATTCCAAAATTAGAAGGATCACTTCCAATAAGTTCATGGGTACAGTCTGGAATGTGGCCTGAAATTCCTTCACCAACATCACCGCTTCTTGTTACTGGAATAACGCCAAACTGTCTTTTTACATTACCAATGGCTTTAGTGTCAGTGGCTTTAATCTGCCCATAAGAAGATATAATGTTATGATCTCCTACGATCCAGTTTGCAGGAAGGCTTCCATCTCCTTCGTAAGTAGGAAGTGAGTAATGAATATAGTTTCTAGGTTGGGAAATATCCATAAGTCCATTATATGTATTATAACCTATTATAACATTATTTTGGTCTTTAATTGGTAGAATACCACCTATATTTACGATTGTATTATTTTGCCATTCACCGGTAATTTGACCATTAACACCTCCTGAAGCAGGAGCCTTCACTCCAATAAGGGGTTTGTCAACATAATTAAAATAACCTCCGGTAATTTCAAAATTACCATATTGAACATCAAACAGATCAATTGCGTTGAATATTGCTTCAGCATATATTCCTTTAATAACTATTCCTAAACAATCATCTTTGAATTTGAATCCTGTTTGTCCCCCTTCTACAGTTGGTGAGATTAGTGTTGTAGCCGTAGTTCCTCCCTGAAATAAGAAGCCAAAATCTTTGGTAGCTGACACTCTTTCCAATAAAAGCGCATTATTTTGTCCTAAAAATTGATAAGCATACTTGCCACTATTTGAACCGGAAGACATAACATTTTTAATGGAAGTGTAAAAACAGTTTAAAAATTTCCAGGAAACTTCACACTCAGTAAACTTAATATTTTCTAGGCTTGAGCCATGGCAAAAGTTATAGAAATCTAAACCTACTGCACATTTTTCAAAATCAGCATCTTTTATTTTTGAAAACGTAATGACCTGTGTTTCTGTGGGAGTCTGGTGATTGCTAATTAAGCTATTGTTTAGTAGATAAGCCGTTTTCAGAATAGTATTTGTACCATTACCTCTAAAAGTTGCACCATTACAATGAAAACTTACTTTATTAGTGATAAATATTGGTCCCGAAACTGAATATATATTAGTCCCGTTAAAGCTTAAAACACCTCCGCCTATTTTAGTTAGATATAAAACAGCTTTATTAATACTTTCAGTATCATCTGCAACCCCATTACCTTTTGCTCCAAAAATACCAACATCTAAGGGCTCGCTGCTTTCAGAGACTGTCTTATTCAAATAATATACACCATTTCGGTTTCTGTGTACAATTCCGTCTGGATTATCAACAGTTGCAATTTGTTCGTAAATGTGTGTTTCATAAGTAAATTCATCAATCAATTCTATCATTGCTGTATCAGCAATAGTACTGGAGGATGAGAAAAATTCATTAGTAAAAATCATAAGTTTTGTTTTTTGATGTTAATAATTTGTTTCCTGTAGGAAAACTACTGAAGCAAAGATAAATGCGTGTAACGACAGAACTTGACGTATGTTATTTTATCCAGGTTTTTTGAAGGATTTACTTAAATTTCTCATTATGAATTTGTTAATTAATTTATATTCTTGCTTATTATTCATTAGAAATCACTATTTTTGCACCCGTAAAAATCATTCATGCAAAACATTAGAAATATTGCGATTATCGCACACGTTGACCACGGGAAGACGACTTTGGTTGACAAGATTATTCATGCTACAAACATTTTCAGAGAAAATCAGGAAAGTGGAGAATTAATAATGGATAATAACGATCTTGAAAGAGAAAGAGGTATTACCATTCTATCTAAAAATATTTCTGTTACTTATAAAGACGTTAAAATTAACGTAATCGATACTCCAGGTCACGCCGATTTCGGCGGGGAAGTAGAGAGGGTTTTAAAAATGGCGGATGGAGTTATTTTGTTGGTGGATGCCTTTGAAGGGCCTATGCCTCAAACAAGATTTGTACTTCAGAAAGCATTGGAATTAGGACTTAGACCATTAGTGGTAATCAACAAAGTAGATAAGCCAAACTGTCGTCCTGAAGAAGTTCATGACAAGGTATTTGATTTATTCTTTGCTCTTGATGCAACCGAAGAGCAGTTGGATTTTCCAACGTTTTACGGTTCTTCTAAGCAAGGTTGGTTCAACACTTCATTAGAGCAGACTGAAGATATCTTCCCATTATTGGATGGTATTTTACAGTATGTTCCTGAACCGAAAGTGGCAGAAGGAAGCTTACAGATGCAGATCGTATCTTTAGATTTCTCTTCTTTCTTAGGAAGAATTGCTATTGGAAAAGTGATCAGAGGAGAGATCAAAGAATCTCAGTGGATCGGTCTTGCTCAGGCAGACGGAAAGGTTTTAAAAGGAAAAGTAAAAGAACTTTATGTTTTTGAAGGTTTAGGAAAGAAAAAAGTTACAGAAGTAAAAGCAGGAGATATCTGTGCTGTTGTAGGTTTTGACGCTTTCCAGATCGGTGATTCATTCGTAGATCTTGAAAATCCTGAACCATTGCCAAGAACTGCAATTGATGAGCCTACATTGAACATGACTTTCTCTATCAACAATTCACCTTTCTTCGGTAAAGACGGTAAATATGTGACTTCAAACCACCTGAAAGAAAGATTAACTAAAGAATTAGAGAAAAACCTTGCCTTAAGAGTTGAACAAACCGATGATGCAAACACTTTCTTAGTATTCGGTAGAGGTATTCTTCACTTATCAGTTTTGATTGAAACAATGAGAAGAGAAGGTTACGAAATGACAATTGGTCAGCCACAGGTTATCCTGAGAGAAATTGACGGAGAAAAATGTGAGCCTTATGAATCTTTAGTTGTTGACGTTCCTGAAGAATTTGCTTCAAGAGTAATCGACCTGGCTACACAGAGAAAAGGAGATCTTCACATTATGGAAACTAAAGGGGAGATGCAGCACATGGAATTCGAAATTCCTTCAAGAGGTTTGATCGGATTACGTTCTCAAATGTTGACAGCTACTGCAGGTGAAGCTATTATGGCACACCGTTTCACAGAATACAAACCTTTCAAAGGAGCTATTCCTGGAAGAAGTAATGGTGTTTTGGTAAGCAAAACTCAAGGACCGGCTACAGAATATTCTATCGCAAAATTACAGGATAGAGGTAAGTTCTATGTTGATCCGGGTGAGGAGATCTACGGAGGTATGATCATTGGTGAGCAAAACAAGCCAGGTGACCTTGTCGTAAACATCGTTGAAGCAAAACAGTTGAACAACATGAGAGCTTCAGGTAAAGATAAAGATACGGGTGTAGCTCCGAAAACATTATTCTCACTGGAAGAATGTATGGAATATATCCAGAGTGATGAAGCCATTGAGGTAACGCCAAACTTCATCAGAATGAGAAAGAAAATCCTTTCTGAAGAAGAAAGAAAAAGAGTGGAAAGATCAGCGAAAGCATAAGAAATTCTTATATATTAGAAAAGCCTCGAATTTTTCGGGGCTTTTTTATTATACTATCTCCCAAAATGTTTATTTTGGCATAATAATCTCTTAGAAAAAATAAATTTAAAGAAGTTTGCAGACGATGAAAATGAATATTATAAAACTGACTGTTTTAGCCGGAGTTTTTGCCTCATATGCCAGCTGCTCCGTACAAAGCAACACTGTAAAAACAACCCCGACAAAAAATACCGCTAAGCCAAATACGAATACCACAAAACCGGTTGCTGTAAAACCGGTACCACCTGTACTTCCTGTTGACGAAAACTTCAGAACAACACTTCCGGAAGTAAAAAGAGAATTTCGGGGAGCCTGGATTGCAAGTGTAGCTAATATCAACTGGCCATCAAGAAATAATTTAACGGTTGATCAGCAGAAAGCAGAAGCCATAAGCATGCTCGATATGCTGAAAGATAACAATTTCAATGCAGCAATCTTCCAGATCAGACCTTCTGCAGATGCGCTGTATACAAGTAATATAGAGCCATGGTCATACTTTCTGACCGGGCAGACCGGAACAGCCCCATATCCGAATTATGATCCCCTTCAGTTTTGGATTGAGGAAGCCCATAAAAGAGGTTTAGAGCTTCATGTCTGGTTAAACCCTTACCGTGCTCACCATTCAAACGGAGGAGCCGTAAACAGTCTTTCTATGGCCAATAAACTTTCCGATATCGTTATTAAATTAAAAAATGGGATGTACTGGTTCGATCCGGCTAATCCAAAAACACAGGGACATGTTTCCAATGTTGTAAAGGATATTGTCAAAAGATATGACATTGATGCTGTACATTTTGATGACTATTTCTATCCGTATGCAACCTACAACAGAGGCGCTGATTTTCCTGATAATGCCTCTTGGAATGAGTATCTCAGAAATGGAGGGACATTATCAAGAGCAGACTGGAGAAGAGATAACGTAAACAAATTCGTTGAAAGAATCTATAAAGAAATCCATGCAGAAAAAAATTATGTGAGATTTGGGATCAGCCCGTTCGGGATCTGGAAACCGGGATATCCTGCAGGAATCGTAGGTTCGTCTCAATATGATGAATTATATGCAGATGCCAAACTATGGCTGAATAAAGGCTGGGTAGATTACTTCTCACCACAATTATATTGGCCAATCGATTCAAAAGGGCAGGGCTTTGAAGCATTACTGAATTGGTGGGAATCTGAAAATACAATGAACCGCCACCTTTGGCCGGGACTTAATACCGTTGAGATTAAAGTGTCCGACCGCCCTGAGGAAATTAAGAATCAAATCGAAATTTCAAGGCAAATTTTAAAGAACGATGCCGGAGAGATTCACTGGAGTATTGCAGGACTGACTAAAAATCAAAATATGCTTCCTGTTCTGAAAAACGGACCTTACAAAGAAAAAGCGCTCGTGCCCAAAACACCATGGATCAAAGCTGTGCCTCTACAGACGCCTACACTGTTTGTGACAGATAACGGAAACTTTACAAAAGCGAGCTGGAGTACCAAAAATATCGGCGAAGTTTTCCAGTGGGTACTTTTTACCCAGTATAACGGAGCTTGGGAAACAGAAATCCTTACATTAGATACCCTTTCAAAAGATATCCCAAAATCTAAAGAAGGCAGAAAACTGAATGCAGTCGCAATAAAAGCTGTAGACAGACTTGGAAATGAAAGTGATTATATGGCGAAAAAAATTAAATAAAAAATTAATTTAAAAAAGTAAAATAAGACCAGTCCTCAACAGGGCTGGTCTTCATGATATAATGAAGGTCATCTTTTGCAGAAAAATCTTGGAGTTGCCATTGATTATTATTTTAGAATAACTATAAATTATTTATATAAATTTATGAAAAACAGTTGTTTATAAATTAAATATGAGTTAATGATGAACAAATAAAACGGTATCGGAATCATTTTTGCATCTTATATTTCTATAATCACAAAAATATAGCATTATGAATACCAACAGACTTTCCCCAACCATTGAAAAAGCATTAAGTGATCAGATGAATAAAGAAATTCACGCTTCACATGTTTTTCTATCGTATGGGATCTGGGCAGATGATAAAGGATATCAGGGAATCGCCAACTTTCTTTACAGACATGCGCAGGAAGAAAGAAATCATTCTATCAAGTTTATGGAATATGTGCTGAACAGAGGCGGGAAACCGAAAGTAGATGCCATTCCTGCCCCTCCGGCAGATCCTCAGTCTCTAACAGAATGTTTCGATGGAGTTTTTAAACATGAAGTAGACAATACAACAGCCATCTATAAAATAGTAGATATGTCTCTGGAAGAAAAAGATTGGGCAACCTGGAATTTCATGCAGTGGTTCGTTCAGGAGCAGATAGAAGAAGAAACACTGGCCAGCAACCTGATTGATAAATTGAAAATTGCAGGAGGTGACCGTGCTACAGACGAATCTCTATTCACTTTGGATAAAACATTGCAGGACGCACCGAACGATGTTCCGTTGGCGCAGAACGCTACCGGAGATAATCCATAAAACAGGATTGGTGAACAAAAAATTATTTAAAATCTGTCAAATACTGACAGATTTTTTTATTATGAATCTCCCTTTAAAATCACTATCTTTGCAGGCTGAAAGTTCAATGGTCCGGACCTGATAGAGTTTACACTTTTAATATCATATCCTCAACCTTGAATTTAAACAGTATCATTGAACATTAAAATTTGAATTTTACAATATGAAATGTGGAATTGTAGGCCTTCCGAATGTAGGTAAATCAACTCTTTTTAACTGCTTAAGCAATGCTAAAGCTCAGTCTGCGAACTATCCATTCTGTACCATTGAACCGAACTTAGGAACGGTTTCTGTACCGGACCAAAGATTGTTTGAACTGGAAAAATTAGTTAATCCTGAAAGAGTATTACCGGCTGTAGTTGAAATCGTTGATATTGCTGGTCTTGTAAAAGGGGCAAGTAAAGGAGAAGGTCTTGGAAACCAGTTCCTGGCCAACATCAGAGAATGTGAAGCCATTATCCATGTTTTGAGATGTTTTGATAACGGTAATATCATTCACGTTGAAGGTTCTGTAGACCCAATGAGAGATAAAGAAATTATCGACATTGAGTTACAGCTTAAAGACCTTGAAACGGTTGGAAAAGCAGTTGACAAAGCTAAAAAATTTATTAAATCCGGTAAAAAAGATGATATTCTGGTTTATGAAACACTTCAAAACCTTGAGAAATTCATTGAAGACGGAAAAAATGCGAGAGAATTTCCTGTCAATGATATGACCCAGTCTATCATTGATGATATTCAGCTTTTAACGAAGAAGCCGGTACTTTATGTATGTAATGTAGACGAAAATTCTATCAAAAACGGAAACGATTGGATAGGAAAGATCGAAGAAATGGCTAAAAATGAAGGAGCTGAAGTTGTGGTATTAGCTGCACAGATTGAAGCTGATATCAATGAGCTGGAAACATTTGAAGAAAGAGAGATTTTTCTTGAAGAACTTGGCCTTGAAGAGCCGGGAGTAAACCGTCTGATCAGAAAAGCTTACGACTTATTGAAGCTTCAGACTTACTTCACCGCTGGTGTAAAAGAAGTAAGAGCGTGGACAATCGGGCAGGGATGGACCGCTCCACAAGCTGCAGGTGTCATCCACACAGATTTCGAAAAAGGCTTTATCCGTGCAGAAGTGATCAAGTTTGATGACTATGTAACTTACGGTTCTGAAGTGAAAATAAAAGAAGCCGGAAAACTTTCTGTAGAAGGCAAAGAATATATTGTTCAGGATGGTGACATCATGCACTTTAGATTCAACGTATAAGACAATATTAAAGTTAGTTATAAAGAAAAACGCTTCAGAGTTCGTCTCTGGAGCGTTTTTTGAGTAAAAACGGTGATGGTTATTCATATTGTAAACTCAGTGAAAACTCTGAATTTCTATCTGATTGTTGAAAATAATAAAAGAACCACTCCGATAAAGAATGGTTCTTATTTTTTATTAAGGTTCTATAACGGGTCTGCATTGTAACTGGGCGCAGCCTATTGATATTTTCCTGCAGCCTCCCGTCATTGGATCAATGCAGTCCATTAATCCTCCGGTGATACTTCTTAATTGCTTTTTGTTTAATTTTTTTCCTTTCGATAAATCTTGATTTTTCATTGTTTTGATTTTTAGTGAGTTAGTTTAAACTAAAATAAGAAAAATATTAATATATATCACATGGTATAGAAAAAAATAAAATATTTTTACATTTTCAATTTCTGCTAACTTTGTATATTTGAATTTTACAAACCTTCAGTTATGGAAAAAGTAACGCATGCCTCCCTTGAAGACTTTTATAGAGAGATGACCGCCAAGCTGGGAAAAGACCTTGAAGATATCTTCCCTAAAGGACTTCACAAAGATATCGGGCATTTTAATGTATTCGATATCAGGCAGACCATAGAAAGGGCAAAAACTACTTTAGAAATGCCTTATAACAGAAGGAAATATTATAAGATCAGCCTTATCAGAGGAAAGAACAGGTCAGAATATGCAGATAAGATTATTGCCATCGGGAAAAATGCTTTATTATTTGCAACACCTAAAGTTCCTTATCATTGGATACCCGAAGATCCTGACCAATCGGGCAGTTTCTGTGTGTTTACAGAAGATTTTTTTATCAAAGCACAATCCCGTTTTTCTCTGGAAGAACTGCCAATATTTCAACCGGGTAATATTCCTGTATTTGAAATTGAAGATGAGCTGGCAGACGAAATAGAAGCACTGTTCACCAAAATAAAAAAAGAAATAGCTTCAGATTATATATTCAAATATGATCTCATCAGAAACTATGTTCTGGAACTGATCCATTACGGACAGAAACTTCAGCCGGCGGCAAAATTATCTGCCTCGAATGATAGTTCATTACGGGTTGTTTCATTATTTATAGAGCTTTTGGAAAGACAGTTTCCTATAGAATCTTTGGATCAGAGACTGCAGCTTAAAACAGCAAAAGATTATGCAGACAGGCTTGCTGTGCATGTGAATTATTTAAATAAAAAACTAAAGGAAAACACAGGAAAAACTACCACAGAACTGATTGCGGACCGTATGGTTCAGGAAGCCAAAATCCTGTTGCGTCAGACCAAATGGAATGTCTCCGAAATTTCTTACTCTTTAGGATTTGAGGAAATTGCCCACTTTTCCAATTTCTTTAAAAGAAAAACATCATTTACTCCCATGGAATTTCGTTCATGATTTGAATTTTGCAAATTTCAGATTGATTCAGGCAAATGGATTTTCTGAAAAATTTTCCAACTTTGTATCATTAAATATTAAATACATACAATAAAAGATGGATACAAAAACAAAAATTGCATTGGTAACCGGAGGAAGCCGCGGGCTTGGAAAAAATGCAGCCCTTAAAATCGCCCAAAAAGGATTAGATGTTATCATTACCTATAAAAACAGCAGGGAAGAAGCAGATACGGTGGTGAACGAAATAAAAGCAATGGGACAGAAAGCTATAGCTTACCAGTTGGATACCAGAGATGTAAAAAGCTTTGATGCATTTGTAAAAAATATTACGGATCATCTTGAAACTGAAACAGGGAGTTCAAACATCGATTTCCTGATCAATAATGCGGGGACAGCTTTATATTCTCCAATCACAGAGACCACGGAAGAAGAGCTGGATGATATTGTTAATGTTCATTTTAAAGGGGTATTCTTTCTTACCCAGAAAATGCTTCCTTTCATTAATAATGGTGGTGGAATTATCAATATTTCATCAGGTCTTGCAAGATTTGCTTTACCCGGTTCATCCGTTTACGGTTCCATAAAAGCAGGTGTCGAAATGCTGACAAAATATATGGCAAAAGAGCTTGGACCCCGTAGGATCAAAGCTAACGTTATTGCACCCGGAGCCATAGAAACTGATTTTGGAGGAGGCAGAACCAGGGATGATCAGAATGTAAATTCAATGATCTCAGGGATTACAGCTTTGGGAAGAGCCGGACTTCCTGATGACATCGGAGGAGTAGTTGCATTTCTGTGTACAGAAGACGCTGGTTGGATTACCGGGCAAAGATTAGAGGCTTCCGGAGGAATGTTTTTATAGGAAATAAGAATATCCTTGACATTCAGGGAGATGAATGACCAGTCTTAAAAATAAAAGAACCAACTGTATCAGATTGGTTCTTTTTTATTATTGCCATCAAATAAACTATTCAATGGGTTCAACAGGGGTAGGCGGCTGGCATTCCGGTTCTTGACAGCCTGGACCGTAATATTGGCACCGGTTGGAAATTTTGCACCTTACAAGTCCGCCGGTAATTACTCTGAGCTCTTTTTTGTTTAATTTTTTTTCTTTACTTAAGTTCTGATTTTTCATAGGTTTAATTTTTTTGAATTGTTTTACATTATTATTACGGTCTGCATATTTTTTGTCCGCAGTAAGGGGAAATCATCGCACAGCCATTTTCATCAACATGGGATTCACACGGTTCATTAGCGGGGAGACAGATTTCCTGAGCAGGCATGCAGTTTATCAAACCTCCAGCAATTGTTTTCAGCTCTTTTTTATTCAGCTTTTTTCCTGATAATAACATTACATCTTTCATGATTCTGATTTTTAATAAGTTAGTTGTGACTAATATATGAAATATTTAATACTAAATCCTTATTATGGGAAATAAAAATACAGTTAAAAATGGCAAAAACATTTGTTTAAACGGCTACTCCATTTAATAATTATAATTTTTGCAAAGGCATCCCTTTTAAAAAGCTCGGTTTAAGGTTCAATTAAAACTAAAGTTTTGAAATATTTTCAAGAGCTCTTTCCCGTGTTTCTCTCGTCTTTTTACTACCTTTAATAACCAGAAAATCATTTATATGAAAGAATTCCTTGGTCAGTATTCCTATATTATTGCAGGGCTTGAAGTCCTTTATCTTGCCGGAATTATTTTACTGGCGGGTAAAATAATTATGGATACAAAAAATACCAGCAAGACCCTTGCGTATCTTATGCTGATTATTTTCCTTCCCGTTTTAGGGGTCATCATATACTTTGTATTTGGAGTAAATTACAAAAAAAATAAATTTTACACTTTTAAAATAGAACGGAATGAGGAGATTTATCAGGCCGTCAGCCAATATATCAGGGAAACCCATTACACAACATTAGAAGTCCATAAAGAAAAATTAGACAACTTTCTGACTACCGTTAATTTTCTGTATAATGCAGGTCATTCACCAATGTCACAGGGAAATTATGCAGAAATACTGGTGAATGGAGAGGGGAAATTTGAAAAAGTTTTTGAGATTCTTGAAAAAGCAATTCATCATATCCACCTCGAATATTATATTTATGATGATGACGTAATAGGGAACAGGCTTGCCGATCTGCTGATCAGAAAGGCAGGGGAAAGGGTAAAAGTAAGGTTCCTTTATGACGATATGGGCAGCGGGAAAATAGGTCGAAAGCTTTTGAAAAGGTTAAAAGAGGGAGGAGTAGAAGTATCTCCGGTGAATAAGATTACTTTTAGGGTTTTTGCCAACCGGGTAAATTACAGAGATCACCGGAAGATCATTATTGTAGACGGAGCACATGTTTTTACCGGAGGCATTAATGTTTCCGATAAATATATTAATCCTAATCCCAAACAGTATTGGAGAGATATTCATTTGTATATTAATGGAGAAGCAGCTTTTTATTTTCAGTTTATATTTTTCAGCAACTGGATCTTTGCGACGGAAAGAATTCCTGAAATTACCCAGCTTTACTTCGACCATAAAAATAAGCAGCAAGGCACATCACTTATTCAAACGGCTGCCAGCGGACCGGATACGAAACCATCAATCATGCTGAGTACCGCATCTGCTATACTTTCTGCGAAAAAAAGAGTATACATTGTTACTCCCTACTTTATTCCCGTTGAAACCGTTTTGAATGCCATAAAACAGGCAGCACTTGCTGGAGTTGATGTAAGGCTTATGGTTCCCAAATCAGGTGATTCTTTAGTGGTGAACGCTGCTGCTTATTCGTATTACGAAGAGCTCCTGGAAAATAATGTGCGGGTTTTCTTTTACAAAAAAGGTTTTATCCATGCCAAGACAATGCTTGTAGACGACTATGTTTCATCAGTAGGAACAGCAAATATGGATGTCAGAAGTCAGGAGCTGAATTTTGAAGTCAATGCACTGATTTTTGATGAAAAAATCAACGGGAAACTGAATGATCTATTCCTGGAAGATATGAATGACAGCGAAGAGATCTTTTATGATTCATGGGTGAAAAGGCCAAAATACAAAGTTTTCTTTGAACATCTGGCTAGACTTCTTTCTCCGCTGATCTAAAATATTAAAGTTTTGACAGGTTTTCTATAGCTTTTTCCAGAGTTTCCTGCTTTTTTGCAAAACATAACCTGATCACGTGGTCATTTCTCTTATTTTTGTAAAATGATGAAAAAGGAACGCTTGCCACTTTATGATTGATCGTCAGCTCAGAAGCAAAGTCAAAATCATTTTTATCAGAAATCTTATCATAAGTAAGCGCCTGGAAATAGGTTCCTTCACAATCTAAAAGCCCGAAAGAGGTACCTGTAAGCCCTTTTCTTAAAAAATCTCTTTTTTCCTGAAAGAAAGTATTAAGATGAGTATAATGTTCATCGTTTTTCATGTATTCTGCCAAAGCTAATTGTATGGGCGTATTCACACAGAATACATTGAACTGGTGTACTTTCCTGAATTCGTCGGTAAGGTTTTTGGGTGCTGCACAATAGCCAGTTTTCCAGCCTGTCACATGAAACAGTTTCCCGAATGAGGCCACAAGAAGACTTCTTTCTTTAAGTTCAGGATATTGGCAGATACTTAAATGCTGCTTTCCGTCAAAAACAATATTCTCATACACTTCGTCACTCAGGATAAGGATCGAACTGTCTTTTACAATCTTGACCAGTTCCTGCAGGTCATTTTCTTTTAAGATCTTCCCGGAAGGATTATTTGGATTATTCAGGATAATCATTTTGGTTTTATCAGTCACCAAGCCTTTTACCGCATTCCAGTCGATCTCATAATCCGGAGCTTTCATTTCAAAACGTTTTACAATTCCGCCGAAAAGCTCTACAGTAGGCTCATAACAGTCATAAGCAGGCTCAAAAATAATAACCTCATCCTCTTTTTTTACAAAAGTTGCGATCGCTGTAAAAATAGCCTGAGTACCGCCAGCTGTTACAGTGATCTCGGACTCCGGATGATAAATGGTCTGGTGGCTGTTCTCTATTTTTCTGGCGATCTCTTCCTTTAGCGGCATCATTCCTCCCAGCGGAGCGTATTGATTAAAGCCTTTTTTAATGAAGTGAGTTACATGGTTCAGTAATTCTTCATCCGGCATGAAATCAGGAAATCCCTGCGAAAGGTTAATCGCTTCATTTTCATTGGCAAGCTGTGTCATCTGGCTGAAAATGGTAGTTCCTACATTAGAAAGTTTAGATAAAGGAAGTTGTATCATTAAAGAATTTTTTACTTACTCCGAATTTAATTCATTTTTTTATAATCTGAAGCAGAAATTCCATAAAAAAAGACGGCCATAAATAAGGCCATCCTTGCATTTGTATTTTATTAATTTGATTTTAAAACATTCGTATTGATTCTACTTTGTTATTGCAATATCCAAGAATCCCCCAGAAGATAACTGTAGAAGTTCCCCATCCGGATAATGACACTAAACGGTTACGGAAAAATGTTTTGTCATACAGGTGTTCTACTGTATAAATGTGCAGTCTTTTATAGCAACCTATTTTATTATTCCAGCCTGAAAAAGGCCATGGCGGTGATAGGGAAGGCATAAAAGGAGACATAATATATTTATTGGTGCCATATGGAACAATGTCATCGTATACCTGAAGCCATCCAGGATTAACAGCTCCGAAATATGTTTCATACTGCTGTTTTTCAAACGCATAATAAGAATCTGGCAGTTCCATTCCCGACGCTTCTAACTGGATCAACCCATTTTCTACAGCATATTTCTGGATAGCAGCATCAAAAGCTTTGGATTCCCGGAATTTAAGATCATTCTGATCTCCATATTCCAGGTATTTTTCTTCATTGGAAAAAGTCCTTACGGTAATCAATGCTGAATGATTACTTGGGTTTTTAACAAGAGAGGCTACAGGAAATTTATCTTCAATATTGTCGATCGGGTCAACCTGCTGTCCGTCTAAGAAGTAGTCGACCTGTATTTTATCGATATCAATTCCTTCTTTTTCAAATTCCGCTCTTAATTCGGGAGTATAAGGCGGTGTATTATTACGACTGAATGTAGAGAGATTGCTACCCTTACCGGCAGCAGCCATTTCTTCAGGTTCATCACTGTTTTCTCTACAGCCTGATAGAGCTATGAGAATACAGGACATTGCTAACACTGTAATTTTTTTTAGTTTCATATGATAATTTTTAGAGGTTTGTTAAGTAAATTATTATTTTGAACGAATTTATATCTCATAATAACATTAAAATTTGATGTAATAAATGTATCAGAAATTGTAACATCACGTTATGGTGAATTAGCAAGCGGTATGTATCGGCTAATAAGTGTGAATTAATGCTCTTTAACTGTATTTTAATAACATTTTTTCACCAAAGAGTAGCAGGGAAGAATTGAATTTCAATGAATCAGATACAGAATAGCAGGTAATTTAAAATCCGGATAGTATTTAAATAGAGAACATGCTTGTTGTAGAATAACAACTATAGAACACGTTAAGAAGAAAATGCTGAAAAGAGATTGAGCATTTGAATGATGTAAAAAACAATTGTAGCAGTAAACGAAATGTCTCGAATGCTGTTTGTGACGAAAGTTATTAAATGATGTTACAATTTATTACTTCATAATCCATTTACTCTAATTTTCAATTTTAGATAGAAAATCATTTTTTTTACGCACAGAAACATCCAATACAGAATGGTCCGCCATGATTACCTGCCCACCTTTACCTTTAATATATTCCTTAAGATGAAAAAGATTAATCAGATGCTTATGATGGATCCTGAAAAAATTATATTTGGTAAGCTGTTCTTCAAATTCATGTAAAGTTTTAGAAACAATGATTTTACTTTTATCAGCAAGGTAAAAGGTTGTGTAGCTCGAATCGGCTTCACAGCGGATAATATCATTGATGTTGGTTAATTTGAATCCTTGCAGGGTAGGAAGACTGATCTTGTTCTCATGAGAATTACCGGGAATATTTTTGCTTTTTCTGATATTGTCCAGTGCCTTATTGACCGCAATGATAAAGTCTATCTTTTTGATTGGCTTCAGTAAGTAATCTGCTGCCCCGTTTTTAATAGCCTGAATTGCAAAATTTTCAAATGCCGTAATAAAAATAATCTGGGAATCTATATTTCGGAATTTCGAGAGGAGATCAAAGGCAGTCCCGTCTTTCAGCTGTACATCCAGAAAAATAATGTCCGGAGAGTTTTTGGAAAGATAGATATAACCTTCCTCCACGCTCGATGCCTGAAATGCTGTTTGGATTTCAGGAAACTCGTTTTCCAGAAGGAGAGCAATATAATCTCTTCCGTCCTGCTCGTCATCAATGATGCATGCTTGTATTTTCGTTTTCATAAGGTTTTATATAAAGTTTGATCTGAGTTCCTGATCTTTGTTCCTTTTCAGAAAGATCATAAATTTCCAATATGATATGAGTCTCAAAAAGCTGTCTAAATGTTTCAATTCTTTTCTGAGATAATTTTACTCCAAACGAGTCAGCATTTGCTGGCTTCTTGCTGCCTATGCCTATACCATTGTCTTCAATGATAACAGAGAGTGATGATCCGCTATAGTCAAATGATACATTTATTTTGCCTTTTCTGTCTTTTAAGCCTGCAATTCCATGTTTTATAGCATTTTCTACAAAAGGCTGAATTAATAGTGAAGGAACAACCCAATTTTCATTCACTTTTTCAGATAGGCTGATTTCATATTCAAACAAGTCTTTCAGTCTGAGCTTTTCCATATTCAGATATAAGGAAAGATATTCTATTTCCTCTTTAATCGGCATAAATGTTTTCTCAGAATAATGAAGCGTTTTCCTGATCATTTGAGCAAATATTTCCAGATAATTTTCCGTTTCCAGATAATTCTTTTTGTAAAGTAAAAACTGGATGGAATTGAGGCAGTTGTATATAAAATGAGGGTTGATCTGAGCTTTGATAGCCTGCAGCTCCAATTCTGCAATCTTTTTTTCATAATACAGAGTTTCCAGCTTTTTATTTCTTTTTTTCTGAAAGTAGAAGGTGATAAGGATAAACAGGGCTGCTGCGCCCAAACTGATCATCATCATCCTGAACCACCAGGTTTGCCAGAATTTTGGATGGATCTCAAAATGAAGTTCTGTAGAAGCATACGATCGCTTTCCGTTGTATCCGATACCAAATACCTTGAATACATACTTGCCGGGTGGTAAAGAATAAAAAATGATCTTTTGAGAACCCGTAGTTTGCCAGCCATTACTAAGGCCTTCAATTGTATAGCGGTAGCTTATCTTACCCTGTGATGTAAAATCAGGAAAACTTACATTGAATGCAATATCATTATCCGGTTTCTGTCCTGCTAACGGTTCATTAATATCAAAAATTTCTCTGCTTCCAATCACCACCGAATTAATTATCACCTTTTTGTTGATAAACTTCTTCTGACTCATCAGATTTTTAATAGAAAGAACTCCCAGACCTTTTGAAGTTGCTACAAAGATAGTGTCACCGGATAATACGCAGCCGGTTACTGAATTGGATGGCAGACCATCTGTCTGTGTAAAATTATTGATTTTTATATCCGATCCCTGAAGTTCTATCCTGCTGAGTCCGTAATTGGTACTTGCCCAGAAGGTATTCTTGTTTTCTATTTCAATTTTTTTAATCTGGCTGGTAGCTAAGCCAACATTTTCACTGATTTTTCTGAGAATTTTAGAGTTATCAAAAAGTATAATTCCATTGAGATTGGTAGCTCCAACATATAAATCATTTCTGAGTTTCTTAATATCTGTAAAATAATATCCTTCTAGAAACAAAGTTTTCTTTTTGGTAATTGTATTCAGTTTATAGAGATCTTTAAAGGTTCCTGCGAAAAGGCTGTCCTTTGCATAAGAAAGAGCTGTGTAAACCCTTTCTTTGCTAAGTTTTCCTGCATAGCTTTTGGTTTGGTAATTATATTCAATAAGTCCAGTTGACGTGCAGAGAAGAACAGATCCTGATTGATACGGTACAATATTCTTCAGAACGAAATCGGTATGAAACTGTTTCTCGCAAATATTTTTATTGTACTGGAAGAGAGAGGTTGTAAGTCCGAATAAAACAGTATTTCCATCGGAAAATATAGCCTGATGCTCCATTTTAATATTTTTTTCAAGGACAAGATCTGTTATCTTTCCTTTCCGGTAAATGCCACTTTTAGACTCATTATAGCCCAGAAAAACAGAACGGTCATTTTTAGCAATTGCCGTGATATAATCTGAACTATTTTTAATGGGATGGTGAATATAACTTTGGAAAAACCGATCTGCAATAAAGAATATGCCATTGTTCCGGGTAGAAAACCAAACATTATTGTCTTTGTCTGCCAGAATATTATGAATGACCTGATTGTCCATCATTTTTACGGGGGCAGAAAGGGTGCTTTCGTCCAGTAATGATCCTTTGAAGTAAAGCACACCGCCTTCTGACAGACAAAGCCAGAGCCGGGAATGCTCGTCTACAATCGCTTTTAAAACATCTTCCTGCGCTGTAAAGCTTTTGATTTTTTTAAAATAAAATTTATTGTAAAGTTGGTAAACTTCTATGGACCTGCCGTTTTTGAAAACAAAAATGTTGTCTTTCCGCAAAATGGTTGTATACCTGTTGATTGAAATATTACAAAAGGTTTTCTTTTTAGTGGTAAGGTCATACGCATAAATATTCTCATTTCTGCCCTGATTTTTATAGTACAGGACTTTATCCGCCATGTCAAGTCCGAAAGCATGATAAGCTTCTGATTTGTAATTGGAAGGTAAAAGGATCGTACTTATTTTTTCATTTTTAAAGACATAAATGTTTGTGGGGTTATAACTGGAATATATATATAGTGCACCATCATAAATGCAAAAGTCCGGATTATGAGTGAACTGCATTTTTTTGAGTTCGCTGTTGAAATCAGAGTTGATGATGCATCCTTTTTTCAAATAGGCAAAATCATTTAGAAAAGGAGCAACAAAGATTTCCCCGTTAGGCAGGGGCAAACAGGATAAAACTTCAATATTTTTCAGACCGTTTTTGCTGCTGAACTGCTTAAATTCCTTTCCATCAAACCGAAACATTCCGTTGTCGCTACCTACCCATATAAAACCAGCAGGATCTTGGGTCACGGTATAGGTATATGAGCTGTTGAGACCATTCTCTTCACTATAGTTTACGATCCCTGGGATTTGTGTAAAAAATACTGAAGGAAAAAATAAGAAAGTACAAAATAAACCAAATAGAATTATTTTTTTCACATCATATTGAATAATATGGTAAATATATCATTTGATTAATAATAACACAACCTTTAAGGTTGAATATTGAAAAAAAAGGAATCGAAAAAATTCGGATAATTTTGTACAATTTCGTACTTTTGTATGTTTGCTGAAATCATATATGTCACAAGAAATAAATCCAATCTACTCCGAAGATAATATCAGAACCCTCGACTGGCAGGAACACATCCGTCTGCGCCCCGGAATGTACATCGGGAAGCTCGGAGATGGCTCCTCTGCCGACGACGGTATTTATATCCTGCTGAAAGAAATTCTTGACAACTCTATTGATGAGTTCAGGATGAAATCAGGAAAAAGAATTGAAATAAAAGTGGATGACGGTAAAGTGAGCATCCGTGACTTTGGCCGTGGGATCCCCCTTGGAAAGGTAGTAGATGCCGTTTCCAAAATGAATACCGGTGGTAAATACGACAGTAAGGCCTTTAAGAAATCTGTAGGACTGAATGGAGTAGGTACCAAAGCCGTTAATGCACTTTCAGAGTATTTCCGCGTAAGATCCTTCCGTGAAGGTAAAATGAAGATGGCGGAATTTTCCAGAGGACTGATCACCGAAAATTATGAAGAAAAAGATACTTCAGACCGAAATGGTACTGAGATTTCCTTTGTACCCGATGGAGAAATTTTCCTTCATTTCAAATACCGAAAAGAATACATAGAAAAAATGCTGCGCAACTATGCGTATCTGAATCCCGGGCTGAAAATAATCTTCAACGGCGAGACCTATTATTCTGAAAACGGACTTAAAGACCTTTTGGAAGAAGAAATGGAGAACGAAATTCTGTACTCCATCATTCACTTGAAAGACAATGATATAGAATTGGCGATCACGCATTCTGATAAATCGCAGACAGAAACCTATTTCTCATTTGTGAACGGACAGAATACCACGCAAGGTGGAACACACCTTAATGCCTTCCGTGAAGCATATGTGAAAACGATCCGTGAATTTTTTAATAAAAACTTTGATGCGTCAGATATCAGGAAATCTATCATTGCAGCGATTTCTATCAATGTAGAAGAACCCGTATTTGAATCCCAGACCAAAACAAAGCTGGGATCCAACGATATGGGTCCGAACGGCCCAACTGTAAGGACTTTTATCATCGATTTTCTAAAAAGCAAGCTGGATAATTTCCTTCATAGAAACCCTGAAATTGCCGAAGCCATCCAGAGAAAGATTCTCATCTCTGAAAGAGAAAGAAAAGAACTTTCAGGAATTCAGAAGCTGGCAAGAGAAAGAGCCAAAAAAGTGTCTTTGCATAATAAAAAGCTGCGTGACTGCAGACAGCATTATAACGACCAGAAAAATGAAAGAAAAGGGGAAACCCAGATCTTCATTACGGAGGGAGATTCTGCATCCGGATCTATCACAAAATCCAGAGACGTAGAAACCCAGGCTGTATTTTCACTGAAGGGTAAGCCTTTGAACTGCTATGGACTGACCAAAAAGGTAGTCTATGAGAATGAGGAATTCAATCTTCTTCAGGCTGCTCTGAACATTGAGGAAAGCCTGGAAGACTTAAGATACAATCAGGTCATTATATCTACCGATGCCGATGTGGATGGGATGCACATCCGTTTATTAATGATCACATTCTTTCTTCAGTTTTTCCCTGATCTGATTAAGAATGGACATCTTTATATCCTTCAGACCCCATTGTTCAGGGTAAGAAATAAAAAAGAAACAAGATACTGCTATACCGAAACAGAAAGAATAAAAGCTCTGAACGAACTTGGAAAAAACCCGGAGATTACCCGATTCAAAGGACTTGGAGAGATTTCTCCAGACGAATTCAAGCATTTTATAGGTAAAGATATCCGTCTGGAACCTGTGGTCATTGGTAAAGACCAAACCATAGATCAGCTGCTGGAATTTTATATGGGTAAAAATACACCGGACAGGCAGGTGTTTATTCTTGAAAATCTGGTAGTAGAAGATACGGATATTGATAAAAAAGAAATTTTGGATGAAGCTGCAGGTTAAAGAAAACTAAACTAATACACATAATACACCTCATAAATGAGACTTAGTAACCGCAACAAAGCATCAGTTTATAACTTTTTGCACACCATTCTTTTAATGATGGTTATATTTGGGATTACTGCATTTTTACTGAACGAATACAGATTTCATGCTGTAGGAAAAGCCGGCTACTTGCTGCTTATTGTTCCCATTATAATGCTGGTGGTTTTTCATCTGAATGGGAGACAGATTTTTGAATATGACAGTGATGGAGAAGCTTTGAATTTTAAAAACAGGAATATTATTCCCTTTTTGGACAGGCCTCTTCATGATGAATTTCCAAAATACAAACTGATAAAATACGAGATTGTAAGTATTTTCTTTATCAAAAGACTATACATTACCCTCTCAAGCAAAAACAACAGTTCCATCATCCTCAAATATGAAATATCTTATTTGACCGGAAAAGAAGTAAATGATTTAAAACTCTCTCTGAATAAAGTAGTGAAAGCTAATAAAGAGAAAAATGATTAATAACAGATGACGACAGAAGAAAACTCGCACGAGGGGGAGAGCTTGAAAAAAGTCTCGGGACTTTATAAAGACTGGTTTCTGGACTATGCTTCCTATGTAATTCTGGATAGAGCGATTCCTTCCGTCTATGATGGGCTTAAGCCTGTTCAGAGAAGGATCATGCACTCTATGCGGGAGCTGGAGGATGGCCGTTACAACAAAGTAGCCAATATTGTAGGAAATACCATGAAGTATCACCCTCACGGAGATGCTTCTATTACGGATGCCATGGTACAGATCGGGCAAAAAGAACTCCTGATAGATACCCAGGGAAACTGGGGAAATATCTATACCGGTGACTCAGCGGCGGCGGCAAGGTATATTGAAGCCAGACTGACCCCTTTTGCACTGGAAGTGGTATTTAATCCAAAAACTACGGAATGGGCTAAATCCTACGATGGAAGAAATAACGAACCTATTGATCTTCCTGTAAAATTTCCATTGCTTCTGGCACAAGGTGTGGAAGGAATTGGAGTGGGGCTTTCTACAAAAATTCTTCCCCATAATTTTAATGAACTGATCAATGCGTCTGTTGCTCATTTAAAGGGAAAGAAGTTTGAGCTGTTTCCAGACTTTATGACCGCTGGATATCTGGATGTTTCTGAATATAATGACGGTCAAAGAGGAGGTAAAGTAAGGGCAAGAGCTAAAATTACCCATACCGACAAACACCTGTTGGTGATCTCTGAACTTCCTTTCTCAAAAACAACCAGCGACCTCATCGATTCTATCCTGAAGGCCAATGAAAGAGGAAAGATCAAGATCAAAAAGATAGAGGATAATACTTCCGATAAGGTAGAAATCCTTGTTCATCTCCATAACGATGTATCGCCGGACAAAACCATTGATGCATTGTATGCATTCACAGACTGCCAGGTGACAATTTCGCCAAATGCATGTGTCATTGTAGGAGATAAACCAATGTTCATGAATGTTTCAGATATTCTGAAAATGAATACGGAACATACTGTTTCCCTGCTTAAAAAAGAACTGGAAATAGAACTTAAAGAGCTTCAGGAAAACTGGCATTTCTCCTCACTGGAAAGAATTTTCATCGAAAACAGGATTTATCACGATATTGAAGAGGTGAAGAGCTGGGAAGAAGTACTGAAAACCATTGATAAAGGTTTGAAACCTCATACCGGACACCTTTTAAGAGCAGTAACGGAAGAGGATATTCTCAAACTTACAGAGATCAGGATCAAGAGAATTTCAAGATTCGATTTAGATAAATTTAAAGAAAATATAGCCTCTCTTGAAGGCAAAATAGAGCAGGTAAAACACAACCTTGCCAACTTGATTGCTTATGCGATTGATTATTATTTAAACATTCAGAAGAAGTACGGAAAAGACAAACAGAGAAAGACTGAGCTTAGGATTTTTGATACCATTGATGCAACGAAAGTAGCGGTAGCCAATGAAAAGTTCTATGCCAATTTTGAAGAAGGTTTTATTGGAACATCGCTGAAAAAAGACCAGTACCTGTTTGACTGTTCAGATATTGATGATATCATTATCTTCAGAAAAGACGGCACCATGAAAGTGGTTAAGGTAGATGCCAAAACATTCGTCGGAAAAGATCTTCTGAGTGTTGCCATCTGGAAGAAAAATGACAAAAGAACGGTCTACAATATGATCTACCGTGAAGGCAGGGACGGACCTTATTACATGAAACGTTTTTCTGTAACGGCAGTCACAAGAAATACAGATTATCCTTTAGCTTCTGATAAAAAAGGTTCTGAAGTACTCTATTTCTCTGCCAATCCTAATGGTGAAGCAGAAACAGTAACCGTTCTTCTAAAACCGAATCCAAGAATCAGGAAAAATAAAATGGAAATCGATTTCTCTGACCTGGCAATCAAAGGAAGAGATTCCAAAGGAAATCTGGTGACCAAATACTCTGTGAAAAAGGTGGATATGAAAGAGGAAGGGGTTTCTACACTGGCTCCAAGGAAAATCTGGTTTGATGATACAGTAAGAAGACTCAATGCCGATGGCAGAGGAACCCTGTTAGGGCACTTTAAAGGGGACGACAGAATTCTTACCATCAATACGAATGGCGAAGTAAAGCTGGTTTCTTTTGATCTGGGCAATCGTTTTGATGATGAATACCTGGTTCTGGAGAAATGGAAACCGCAGCAGCCCGTAACCTGTATTTATTACGACGGTGAAAAAGATATGTATTTTATCAAGAGATTCCTGCTGGAAAATACGGTGAATGTACAGACCTTTATGCCATCGGAACATCCTAAATCATTCATTGAAAATGTAATCGTTGCTAATGATGCTTCGGCAGAGATTATTTTTGCTAAAGATAAAGGCAAAGACCGTGATCCTGAAACCATTAATATTGATGAATTTATTACGGTAAAAGGAATAAAAGCAATAGGAAACCAGTTTACAAAATTTAAAGTAAAAGCCATCAATATTACGGTTCCTGAACCTGTAGAAGAAGAGCCGGAAGTATATGAAGAACCTGAAACCGGAGACGGCATTGTAGATGATGACCGAACGGTAATCGGAGACCTGTTTGAAAGCGGGGAACCAGAAAATTAAGAAATAAACTTATGAATATTCTCATCTTATTTATTATCATTACAGCCATTATCAGCTTTGTTGCATTCAACAATCCTGGTATTACTGAAAAATATAAATTCAATGTAGGTGCAATCCTGCATAGAAAAGAGTACATCCGTCTGCTTTCAGCAGGATTTCTGCATGCTGACATCATGCACCTGGTGTTTAATATGCTGACCTTGTATTTCTTTGGCCCCATTGTCATCCAGACTTTTGGAAATATAGGCTTTGCGATCGTATATCTTGGATCCATACTGTTAGGAAATTTCCTTTCATTGTATATTTACCAGAAACAGCCTTGGTATTCTGCGGTGGGAGCGAGTGGTGGCGTTTCAGGGATATTGTTTGCATCCATAGCGATGATTCCTGATATTGGCATTTACATCTTCTTTATTCCGATTCCCGTTCCCGGATATCTTTTTGGGCTTCTGTATTTCGGATATTCTGTATACATGATGCTGAATCCCAGGCCACATGATAATATCGGGCATGCCGCCCATCTTGGAGGAGCCTTTCTCGGACTGATTTATGCTGTTGTTTCCGCACCGGATACTGCAATGCATAATGCGCTGTATCTGGGAATTATGTCTCTCCCATTGATCTATCTGGGCTACGAAATTTTTGTCAGGAAAAGAATAGGATAAAACCTATCTTTACTTAAAATATCAAAACCAATGAACACATCAGAATTAAACCGCTTCATCGTTGTATTAATTTATGGTTCATTGGTTTTGCTTTCTTTACTGAAACTATCCAACCCCTTGAGGGTAAACAGAAAAGCCAATTTTTGGTTCGGGATATTCCTGTTTTTATGGTCGAGTTTCTGGATGGATGAGGTCCTTACCATGGTAAAAGACAGTTCCGTAGAGATTCATTCCATAATCGTTGTACAGATGATCCAGTTTCTCACGCCGATCATGTTCTATTTCAGTGTGCTATTCTATACCAACCCCTCCTTTAAATTCAAAATTTCAGACCTCAAATACCTGATACTGCCTCTTATCTTTTGCATCAATATTATGCTGCAGCGCTTCGGAGGTTTTGAAGACCATAATATGTTTAGTTATGTTTTTATTGGTCTAATTCTTTTTCAGGCTTTATTTTATACCGGACTTTCATACCTTACTATTCGGAAGCATAAAAAAAAGATCCAGCAGTTTTCAGCCAATACAGAAGGTATTAATCTGAACTGGCTCGAATATATCACAATAATTATTTTTATCATCAATATTGTCTATCTGGTCTACAATTTATCCTATGATTCCACTGCCTTGAATTTCTTTATTAATGGAGCTTTTCTGCTGGTCATTTATTTTGTAGGCTATTATTCTTTAAAACAAAAAGAAATTTATCCTGTAGCAGAAAAACAAATTGAGGAATTGATTTCTATCAGTGAAGACCCTGAAACGGAAGAAGTAAAAAAGAAACTGATTTCTGACGAAGAATTAATAAAGATCAAAAAACACCTGGAAGAGATTATGGTAATACAAAAACCTTATCTTGATAGTGAACTTAATCTGATCCGCCTTTCCGAGCTCTTGGCTATTTCTACCCATCATCTTTCCTATGTAATCAATACCGGATTTAAAAAGAACTTTTTTCAGTATATTAATGAATACAGGATTCATTATGCAAAGAAACTTCTCAAAGATCCTCAAAGTAAATTATCAATTTTGGGAATTGCCTACGAGTCAGGGTTCAATTCCAAGACTTCTTTCAACACCACCTTTAAAAAACTCACTGATCAGACTCCTTCCGAGTATAAAAATGGTTCGGGTTTATAAAGTTTAACGTTCAATTTTGTTTAATTTGTTGTTTTACAAATAGTTATTATATTTATTTTTTTGAACTTAAAATAGGTTCATTCAGATAATCCCGAACATTTAAAGATCCCTTTCAGAATAGCTTTGTACCATAAATTTATTTTTATGAATACGAAAGAATCATATGCAGTAGTCACAGGAGCGAGTCAGGGACTGGGAAAAGCATTTGCTGAAAACCTGGCCAGTAAAAATATTAATGTGGTGCTGGTAAGTCTTCCGGGCCAGTATTTAAAAGAACTGGCTCGACGGCTGGAGGAAACCTATCCAATCAAAGCCCATTACTATGAAGTAGACCTTTCCGTGAATGAAAATGTAATGAAACTTACAGAGTGGCTAAACCAGTCCTTTGACATTCATATTCTCATTAATAATGCAGGGCTGGGAGGAACTAAAAAATTTGTAGATGCATCACCGGCTTATATCAACACCATTTTACAGGTGAATGTTGCTGCAACCTCACTCATCACCCATCAGCTGCTTCCCAATCTTTTAAGACAACCCCAAGCTTACATTTTAAATGTTTCCAGTATGGCTGCTTTTTCACCAATCGGTTTCAAAACAGTATATCCCGCTTCCAAAACATTTATTCATTCCTTCTCAAGAGGACTTCACGAAGAGCTGAAAGATACCAATGTGTTTGTAAGCGTTGTGAATCCCGGTGCGATGAAAACGAATATGGATGTGTGTAAACGGATTGAAAAACAAGGATTTTTGGGGAAGCTTACCCTTCTGGATCCCAATAAAGTAGCAGACTACTGCATCAGGCAACTTTTCAGGAAAGATTCCGTTATCATGGTGAATCCCATTAGCTGGCTGTTCATGAAGATCCTTCCGATATGGATCAAGCTGCCGCTGATGACCAGTGCCATAAAAAAAGAAATTGAAGCATGAAAAAAGTTTTCGTGACCGGAGCTACAGGGCTTCTAGGTACCAACACCATTATTAAATTACTACAATATGATTATTTTGTTATTGCTCTGGTGCGCAAGAAAAGCAGCTGGATGGGTGAAGAAAATGAAAACCTCAAACTCATAGAAGGAGATCTTTTTTCTGATATTTCAAAAGATTTGCAGGATGTGGAAGCAGTTATTCATATAGCGGCAGAAACCAGCCAGGATTTGTTGCATTATGAAGATTATAAAAAGATCAATTATAATGCTACAGTTCATTTGTTTGGGCAAGCTGCTGCGGCCGGAGCAGATAAGTTTCTGTTTGTCAGTACAGCCAATACTTTAGGCTACGGAAGTTCAGAAGAACTCGGAAACGAGACAACGGCTCAGCTTTACCCATTCACTCATTCTTATTATGCACAAAGCAAACTGGAAACAGAGAATTACCTTCTTCGGCAGAACACGAAAACAAAAGTTATCATTGTGAATCCTACTTTTATGATAGGAGCTTACGACAGCAAGCCGAGTTCAGGGAAGATCATCTTCTGGGCCTGGAAAAAGCGTCTGATTTTCTATCCTAAAGGCGGAAAAAATTTTGTCCACGTTGAAGATGCCGCTGAAGGTATAATGAAGGCTCTTGAAAGAGGAAGAAATGGAGAAAAATACCTGTTGGCCAACGAAAACCTTTCTTATAAAGATTTTTTTCAGAAAGTAAATATCATAACCAGACAAAACCCCTTTATGGTTCCTATTCCCAATTCTGTGCTGGTTATACTTGGTTTTATCGGTGATTGCCTGAGAAAATTAAAAATTAAAACCAGCCTAAGCTCTGCTAATATGAAAGCACTGAGAATCAATAATTTTTATTCAAACCAAAAATCTACTGATGAATTGGGAGTCAAATATCAGTCAGTAAATAAAGCTGTTGAAGAGGCCATCCGCTTTTTTGAATGGAAAAAAAAGATCAGTAAGTAGATATAATCTTTTTTGTGAATAATTCTCTCGAAGATTTAGCTGACTCTGCATATTTTATTAGTGCAAATATCTGTGGAAATTCGTGTCATCTGTGGTTTTAAATATGAACGAATTTTTATTTTAGGAATGCTATTTTCCTTTCGCAGATTAATAACTTATCAGTTTCCAAGTCTTTTTAAAGCATCTTCCAGGGTATCAACGAAGTTGATATGTTTTGTGTTATTGCTTTCAAAAATAAAATCCCGGATGCTTTTACTTTCATATTTTTCAAAATCACCCACAATGGCAAGACTTACACGGTAATTGGAGAACTTCTGCAGAATATCGCCGGCTATTTTTGTTTTCAGATCAAAGAATTCAGGGGTTATATTCTTTTCATAGATAATCACCTTATCAAAGCCCTGATAATAAATATTTCCAAGAAGATCCAGGCTGTCTTCAGTAGTATGGATGATCATTTCGTCACTGATAACTTCAGCAATTTTAATGGTATTGATAAGATGCGTAACAATTTCCATGATTATCTATTTCTTTCCAAAAATAAAACGGTCATTTTCTGACAAATCCTTGATAAGTTGAGCCTCAGAGAAATGTTCAGTGTACAATGCAAGGGTTTCAGGACCTAGCTTTTGATTGATTTCCAAAAATAAGAAGCCGTTATCATTCAGATGATCTTTGGAATCTTCTGCAATTTTACGGTAAAAAATCAGTGCATCCTGAACAGGGGAGAAAAGTGCCATTTTCGGTTCAAATTCCTTCACAGAATCAGCAATCTCAATTTCCTCTTCAATTCCAATGTAAGGAGGATTGGAAATAATGATATCGTAGTTTTCACTTAATTTTAAATTAAGATAATCACCATGAATGAAATTGATATTCAGCTGATGATGTTCAGCATTTCTTTTAGCCGTTTCCAGTGCTTTTTCAGAAAAATCAATGGATGAAATGTCTGCATTGGGGAAATATTTTTTCAGCACTAAAGGGATGACTCCACTTCCGGTTCCGATATCCAGGATTTTTAAACCTCTCTTTTCAGGATTTAAACTCCGGATTTCACGGATCGCCATCTCCAGAAGCTCTTCTGTTTCAGGACGTGGAATCAAAACATGTTCATCCACGAAAAATACCATTCCGTAAAACTCCGTTTCTCCAAGGATTTGCTGATAAGGTCTGCCTGTTTTCAATTCAGATACCGCATGGGTCAGTTGTCTTTCATCATCAATAAGAAGTTCCTGATGAGAAAGTTTTCTCTGATGAAAAGCATCGAGACCTACAATCTTCTGTATAAAAACAGAATATAAAAACGTGCTTTCCGATTCACTATAAGATCCGGAAAGCTCTGTTTTGAAATATTTTTTGAATGCTGATATTGTCATTTATCTTGTAAAAACCAGTTTTGTATCTGTAGACTTTTCTTCATCAATCAGGTAACCTTCATAGTTAAATGCCTTTACATCATTTAAGGTCTTTGCATTAGTTTCTGCGCAGAACCTGACCATGAGACCTCTGGCATGTTTGGTGTAAACTACAATTGTTTTAAGCTTCCCTTCTTTCAGTTCATAAAAGTCGAAATCTATCACTTTATGATTTAGTTTTTTCCTGTCAATTACTTTTCCGTACTCGTTGCTGGCCAGATGAAGCAGGACCTCGCCTTTTTTCATTTCAGAATTCAGCTGTTCCGTGATCTTTTCTCTCCAGAATTCATATAGATTCTTATACTGATCAAATTCAAAATGACGTCCCATTTCCAATCTGTAAAGCATCACCTTGTCAGATGGTTTCAGCAGCCCGTAAAGCCCCGAAAGCATTCTGTAGTTTTTCTGCAGATAATCGATGGCATTCTTATCAAGAGTTTTAGCATCCAGTCCTCTGTATACTTCACCGGTAAAAGCAAACATTGCAGGAGCGGACTCTTTTGCCGTGGGCTTATCTTTCCATTTTTGATTTCTCTCCCAGTTTTCATCGGCTAATTTGGGTGAAATTTCCATTAACTCGGAAAGGTATTTAGGTGATTTATGCTTTAAAAAAGACTGTATAAATGCAGCTTCTTCGATGAATTTAGGAGTGGTGGATCTCAGTAGGTCTGTTGAATTTTCAACGTTCATCAGTTTCGCTGGAGAAGTTATAATTTTCATAATGTTAGAATACAGATAAATGTTTAATGTCAATAAAATTCATAATCATCATCGAAACAAAGTCATACATAAAGTGACAGATGATCAGAATCTTAATATTTGAATATTTTTTATAAAACAAAGCAAAAACGGTTCCGATAAAGAAAGGGATCATTACCTGTCCAATTGTTCCGTAAGTACTGTGGAGAATCCCAAATAACGCAGCAGAAACAAATATGCCCAGATAGGAGTTATTATATATTTTTTCAATTCTTGGCTGAACATATCCGCGCATCAGAAGCTCTTCCACAGCACCCGCCGTAAAGCAGGTAAAAATAATCAATAAATAATTATTCCTGAAAACAGATGCAATCTGAACCAGTTTTCTGCTCATCCCTTCCTGAGTTAAAAGCTGTATAATTAAATTCAGGAAAGCACTGCCGAAAGCACAGATCAGATACATTACAATCACTGCTTTTATATAGAAAAATACAGGATAATTCTTCTCTTTCCACATTAGGAAATTATTTTTCTCTATGCAAAAATTATATAGAAAAATCAAAAGAAGAACAGTCCAGAGTGCCATCCTTGTATAAAAGAAATTAAGAGATGTAAATGCTTTTATTCCAGTAATGGAATAAATAACAGGGAAAGCATGCAGCATTGCTGCAGCCAGAAGCACAAAGGTTAAAAGAATTCCTACCGCATATTTTCCGTTCACACTCATATCCTCAACGATTAACTCTCAGCTGTTAATCTTAAATAATTCCTTTTCCCTGACGGATAATTTCCGGTTCTCCCGAAGTAAGATCTACAATAGTAGAAGCTATATTATCACCATAACCGGAATCGATCACAATATCTACCAGATGATCGTATTTTTCTGCGATCAGTTCAGGATCAGTAGAATATTCAATGATTTCATCATCATCCTTGATAGATGTTGAAGCGATAGGGTGACCCAGTTTTTCTACAATTAGCTGCGGAATTGGATGGTCAGGCACACGGATCCCAATAGTTTTATGATTTTTATAGGCCAGAGGAAGGCTTTTGTTGGCATCAAGAATAAAGGTAAACGGTCCCGGAAGGTGGCTTTTCAAAAATCTGAACACCGAAGTGTCTATAGGTCTCGTAAAATCCGAAAGATGGCTGAGATCATTACAAATAATTGAGAATTGAGACTTTTCCAGCTTAACTTTTTTGAGCTGAGCCAGCTTTTCCATAGCTTTTATGTCGAAAATATTACATCCTAAGGCATAGATTGTATCCGAAGGATAGATAATCAGTCCGCCGTTTTTTAAGGTTTTAATAACCTCATTTATAAGATTTTCCTGAGGATTGTCAGGGTAAATTTTCAGTATTTTTGCCATAAAACAAAGATACAAATAATAAAATAGTTTTCATAAAAGTCCTTTATTTAAAAGAAAAATTAGGATTTTTAAAAAATAGCCGTATCTTTGCACTCACAATATCGCGGGATGGAGCAGTAGGTAGCTCGTCGGGCTCATAACCCGAAGGTCATCGGTTCGAGTCCGGTTCCCGCTACTAAGTTAAGTGCTTTCGGTAAG
>Ga0308157_10000700_pt1 | contig 94260 bp, 90 predicted proteins | sample PhyBR1_FD_201035 | JGI IMG/M metagenome (GOLD analysis project Ga0308157, IMG submission 201035) | Phyllosphere microbial communities from UC Gill Tract Community Farm, Albany, California, United States - DLSLB.R1 | ecosystem: Host-associated > Plants > Phyllosphere > Unclassified | place: USA...
TGACGTCCTATGGGCCGCATCTTTACGTGCTGCTCGGGTATCATCTGCACCGATACACCTTATCAAAAATATAGGCTATTGCCATGACGATTTTACCGGCCGGTAAAAAGGGGAAGATCGAAAACCTTTAATAGAGTAGATCGCATTTAAATTTAAAAATTATGAAAACACTTTTTAAAATGGCATTGCCGGTAGCAGCATTCGTACTGGCAAGCGCAGGCGCTGTAAGCACAAAAGTAGCGGAAACAGCAAAAACGGATGACACTGTCCTTATCAACGGATGGGTTCAGAATCCCGATGAGAATACTTGTGTACAGCGCACCAACCTGAACTGTAGCCTCTCCTCGACACCGAATATGTGCCAGGCTACCAGCCCGACAGCACCGGGTACACTGGTGCAGGCTTTTGACAAACACCCTGCTACGGGCAAATGCTCAAGAGTACTTTACAGGATCAATTAAAGCAACCTTAAAAAAGCAATGCAGTTCCAGAATGGAACTGCATTGTGTATTTATGAGAGCCTATTCTATCCAATCGGCCTTAATACCTTTGAGGTAGTGGCCGAACCAGCTTTCTGTACGCAGGGTCAGGTCAGCCTGGTTTTTTTTCATAGCCAGTGCATGCACCTCCTCGGGGTACAGCAGCAGTATGCATTTTTTCTTGAGCCTTCTCATCGCCGCATACAAGATAAAGCTCTGGTCCGGATTGACCACAGGGTCTTTTTTCCCCGACCAGATCAATAAAGGCGTCGTAATAGTGGCAGCACTGAAGAGAGCGGAATTCTCTATGTACAAATCAGGGGCTTCAAAAAAGCCTTTTCCGATGCGGAATTGCTGGTCTTCATAGCGCCAGTAATCCATTTCTGTCGTGCCTTCACCATACGATAAGTGCCCATAGATTGGATCGGCAATGCCTGCACCGCTGATAGCTGCTGCGAAAAGCTTGCTGTGCGCTACTATATAATTGGTTTCATACCCTCCAAACGAATGTCCTATTATCCCCATTTTTGCAGGATCTATCCTGCCTGACTGTACAACTTTTTCAACGGCTGCCGTAACGCATTCCAATGCGGATTGCCCGCTATGGCCAGACCTGTACCGTATATTGGGAAGCAGTATAAAATATCCCTGAGCGCTCAGGTTGGCGATATTGAATCCTATTATGTCATGGTGTGACGGGTTGACATATTCCTGCGCCCTGTGCAACAATCGCTCATAAATATAGGTTATCATCGGGTATTTTTCCCCGGCGACATATCCGGCAGGATAAATCAGCACCCCTTTCAGGCTATCGGGGCCTACGCAATAGGATAGTATCTCCGAACGTCCCCATTCAAAATTACGATGGTGCGTATTGCTTTCAGCGATGACTTTCGCGTCTTTCCGTTTTACATCATATGCGACAATACGCGGAGGAAGGTCATAGCCCTGCTTTTCGTATAAGATCATTTCCGGATTTTTGCATATAAAAAAGTTACCTGCATTAAAACCCGCTGAGGACAAGGGAGTGATTTTACCCTTCTCAAGCCTGGCATAACCGCTTACTCCAGTTTGTGTATTGTAGGATGACAAGTATTTCCCATTTCGTAGATCTATTACGTTTGAAGAAGACGTTGCATAGGGCAAAGGATTAAAGCCTGGGCTTTCGCTTGCAGCCAGCCTGTAGGTCAGCAAAGCTTCTTTTCCATTAGTTATCCTGTTACCACCTGTACCATCAGGAGAAACGCGCCAGATATCATGCTCATCATTAATGAGGATCTTCCCGTCGTGGTCCCATCCGGCAATCCCGAAAGAAAATACCGAATACCCCGGATTAGACAGGCTGGTATCCCAGTGTGAGCCTAACTTACCGGAAATATTGATGTGCTTTTTCGCCTTCGTATCATAGGCCCACCAATTGCCATCTTTTAGGTACGCGAAATAGCGCCCGTCAGGGGACAGGCTAAAAGTTGCATTGGTTCCCGGATGGCCGGCAAACAGTAATGAAGTCTTGCCCGTCACAGCATCCGTGATATAATAATCCGTATCCTGGTAGTATTTCAGGTCCCTGAAATCGGTTGCCTCCCCTGACGAGATTACATAGCGGGCATTCCCGGCGAGCACTGCCCAGCGGTATTGGCCTTTCCCGATAAGGAATGCGTTATTAAAGTCCACATTCCAGACAGCAAGATGGCTTTCTGCCCTGGGATAGCGTTTGATTTCCAGTTGTGTCGGATACAAAATTGTGTCGTTATGCTTCCAGATCTCTACAAGGTCCTCCTCCAATACCGGCACTACTACTACATTGTCTTCTGCCCCGAAGAAAACACGCTTATGGTCATCACTAATCCTGAGATGGAGTGCATTATCTGCCGAAAGCCTTTGTCCCGTAGGAAAGATTTTGGCATCGCTGTCACTTAGCGAATGCAACCTCCCGTTACCCGTCTCATACAGGTAAACACGTCCCGGATTTACCTTCGTATCGTCAGGTATCGACTGGAAAGCGACTGCCTTGCCATCGTTGCTCCAGGCCAGTTTTGAAAAGGGTGCCGGCCTGTTGCTGATAATCTCCGTTTTCTTACTGTTTTTATCAAGGCCTACGATGCTGATGGCATAAGACCAATTATTATTGTTGGTATACAGCAGCGCATCCTTTGCGTTGTTGAGGGCATAACAGCCAACGTTGCAAAACTTCTGGAGCTGCCTGCCATCGGTATCGTAAAGTTTAAGGCAGGAACTCCCGTTTTCCGATGTTGTCGCCAACAGGTATCTGCCATTACTGACCGCCTGGCACTCCTGAATATCATCCCTAAATATTCTTTGGCCAGTATTCAATACAATGATCTCGACACCCCCTTTGGTAAGGAAAGCATAACGGTTACTATCTACAAAGAAACCATTTCGTGTTCCAGGGAGGCTATAGAGCGTGGGCAACTTCGTATTCTTTACGAACAGGGTATCGTTGCCTGAAGGATAGCTGACCTCATATTCAACCCATTGGCCGTTACCGGAAAGCGAAAGTGTTTTGAGTTTTCCCCACAGGCCGTAATCCTCCCCGGTAAGCTGCTTTTTCTTGATACCCTGCCCGAGCGATGGGCAGGGAGCGAGCATAACTAAAACCAATGCCAATGCAGTAACGACTGTTATCTGCCTGTTCAAATATTTCATCAGTACCCGGGATTTTGTGGCGCAAGGGCGCTGTTAGCCAGTAGTTCCGCTTCAGGTAGTGGCCATAGGATATCAGTACTGTTCCATCCCGGTTTTGACAGCGGCAATGTTTGATTTGCCTTCTGCGTCCGCTTGAGGTCAAAAAAACGGTGCCCGTATTCGGTGAAGAATTCAAACCTTCTTTCGCGCAGTATAGCATCGACCAGTAGTTCAGAAGAAGACGCATCGGCATCACCCAGCCCGGCCCTGTTCCTTATGGTATTGAGATCGGCAAGGCTACCCGATACATCACCCGTCATGGCACGCGCTTCAGCCCTTATCAGGATCAATTCCTCCAGGCGAAAGACTACGGAATATTCCAATGATGTCCCGGTATTTACGTTCTGTTTGTATTTGTAGGCATGGTGCCACTCGGAAGTCCCGTCGGTGAGTGTTTTTACCCACTGCGCCCTGCGCAAGTCGCCCGCTTCAAAAGCCCCGACCAGTTCCTCCCGGAGTGATAGTGAGGGAGGGGGTGTATCCATAAAGATAAAAGTGGTGCCTTCATCGGCATTGGATCCCTCAAATTTTGGCTTAAACTGCCAGATGGTGGAATGGGATTCCTTTAAAAAGACATTGTCCAGGTTGTCTTCCAGTTCAAAACCAGGTGCATTCAGAACCATAGTAGCGGCAGCGGCTGCCTCAGCCCATTGCCCGTTATACAGGAGTACCCTTGCAAGCAATGCATACGCGGTGTAACGGTCCGGCTTGGTGCGCTCGGGCACCGAGTACCCTGCAGGAAATAACGCAACGGACGATTGCAAGTCGGCGATCATCTTTTCATACACCATTGCTGCGGGCTGGCGCACCGCGCGTCTGTTTGTCTCATAATCAGTAGTTGTGATATACGGCACATCACCAAAAATGTTGGTCAGGTAGGAATGCACCAGGGCCCGTACAAATAGCGCTTCAGCCTTAAAGCGGTTTTTGTCTTCAGAACTCAGTGAAGCAGATGCTTCAACCCCTTCAATAATGGCATTGGCGCAATAGATATGATGGTACGCCCTGTTCCAGTAATCGAGGACAATGGAGTTGGAGGCAAGCAGCGAATTGGCATACAGGTTGTCTTCGGGGCTTCCCGCCCCGCTGTAGGTCATCAACTCATCCGCATAGAGCCCAAAACTTGTGCCGGAGCCTGAGAGGCTGCCGCTTAAAAATCCCTCATCCCTCAATTTGGTGTAAATGTCGGACATTGCGGCATCCACGGTACTTTTATCCTGAAAGACCTGTGGCCCGGTGAGCATCGACTGAGGCAGGTCCACCTCGACAAAGCTGTCGCAACCCCAAAGAAGGAGCGCTGCGGCGGCATATAAAATTGACTGTATTGTTTTCATAAAATGGTATGGATTAAAATGATAGCTGTACCCCGCCGGTAAACACCCTCAAAGGAGGTAGTGAACCGCCGAAACGGAGTTCGGGGTCGCCATTTTTATAGGAGGTAAGCGTAAATACGTTTTGCCCTGTGGCAAAGAGCCGCAGCTTCGTGCCTTTCAGGAAGGATGCAGGCACATCATAGGACAGTGCAACATTCTTCAGGCGGATAAAGGAGGCATCCTGAACAGCACCCGTGCTGCTATTGAACTGGCTGAAAGCCAGCATTGCGGCAGAATCGAATCCGGCGGTAAAGCGCTGATAAGCTGCCTGGTCACCCGGCTGGTTCCAGACATTGGTAATGTCTGCCCGCTGGTTAACCGCAGTGCCGAGAGCCCCCGGTGTAGGGGCAAGGTTGTCCTGTTTGACAAAATGGAAAATGAAATCTAGGCTGAACGCTTTGTATTGCAACTGGTTTTGCAAGCCGCCAAAAAAGGAAGGGGTAAGGTCTACCATGGCCTTGCGGTCGTCCAAGTATGATATGGCGTCATCGCCATTAAAATCCGTAAACGCGTAATGTCCAGTCTGTGGATCCACCCCATTGTACTGGTACAGGTTGATGATGTTCAGGGATTGGCCGATCCTGTAGGTAGTCGCATACGGTGATGTCTCAAGTCCGGGATACGCGATCAGTTTGTTCCTGTTGGCTGCAATGTTGAACGAGGTAGACCACGAGAACGACCCATTATCAATATTGATCGTACGAAGGGTAAATTCCAGACCGCTGTTCTCCACCTTGGCATCAAGGTTAGCGGTCAGTACGCTAAAGCCTGTGGTTCCCGGCAGGGGAATGCCGACCAGTTGGTTGGAGGAGCGGTTCCTGTACCATGAGGCGGTAGCGAAGACACGGTCTTTGAAAAAGCCGAGTTCCAGCCCTGCCTCAAGCTTTCTGTTGACCTCCCAACCAAAGTTCGGGTTATATAGCTTTGTTGGCTGCAGCCCGACAATCCCGTCATAGGTCACCCCGTTGGTGGCGTAGGTGTTGTAGTACTGGTAATCGCCAATCTGGTCGTTGCCGGTGGTTCCGTAACTGCCCCTGATCTTACCGAAGCTCAGGACTTTGCTATCCTTGAGGAAATTCTCGTTAGAAAAGAGCCATGCTGCCCCAACCGCACCGAAATTGGCAAACTGGTTGCCCGGGCCGAAACGGCTGGAACCGTCACGCCTTCCTGTGAGGTTAATAATATAGCGGCCATCCCAGTTATAGTTGACCCGCGCAAAAAGCGCCTGGTATTTGTATATGGTGATATCATCCGCGTAGACATAGACAAACGATGCGGCAGCAAGGTTATTGATAAGCGTATTGCTTGGGAAACCGTAGCCGAACTGGAACAGCCTGTCGGTCTGCTGCCGCTGGAACGTCGCCCCGGCAAGCGCCTCAATCTTTCCTTTCGACCAATTGCCCGACCAGCTGACCTGTGGCTCGATGATCCATGATTTACGGCCGGTTTTGTTGAGCTCAATGCTGCTGCTTTCACTGCCGAACCCAAAGGATGGATTGTACATTGTTGACGGCGTTGCCTTACTTTCGGAATTGGCCACCTCATTGTAGCCCAGGTTTGCCTTGAACAGGAGGGAAGGCGTAACAGCATAAGACAAGACTGTACTTGCCGTAAGTGTATTGATGTTGGCCGTGAACTGCTGTTCCAGCGCAGCCAAAGGGTTGGTCCAGGTATTGTTCTCCCAGTTGAGGCTTCCATCCGGGTTGTAGAGTGCCGGAGCGTTCGGAGCGAGGCTTCGCGAGATTGTTGTCAGATCGGTGGCAGGCAGGTCGTTTTTTTGGAAGCTGTAACCGCTGGAGAACGTTAGCTTAAAGCGGTCATCGGGAGCACCATGGTTGACATTGAAATGGACAGAGCCCCGATCGTAACTGAAATCCCCTGGCATAACTGTGGTTTCGGTACGGTAATCACCGGAGAGCTGGTACTGGGTGGATTCGCTGCCACCGGATACCGAGGCCTGAAGGGTCGTAATCTGCGCTGTTCCGCCTATGAGCTCCTTTTGCCAGTCGGTGTAGCGGTTCTGGTCCCATGTACCGTTCACGTCATAAGCAGAGTCAGGGTAGGTGGTAATGCCATCATTGGCGTAAGCCTGGCGGCGCATGGCGAGGTACTGGCCTGTTTTCATCAGGTCCAGCATTGTGGTCACTTTCCCGGCGGAGGTCGAAGCGGTTACGCTGACAGCCGTTTTTCCAGCCCTGCCTTTTTTGGTAGTAATCAGCACGACACCATTTGCCCCGCGCGAGCCATAGATGGCTGTAGCATCGGCATCCTTGAGCACCTCAATGCTGGCAATATTGGCGGGGTTGATCCCATTGAGCGGGCTGGTCATGCTCGGGTTAAAACCAGAGGTTTCGCTGAAGCCGATGGTTTCGGAAGAGAAGGGAACCCCGTCAATAATGTACAATGGGTCATTACCTTCAGAGCGCAGGCTGTTCTGCCCACGGATGCGTATCTGGAAGGCACCGCCGGGGGCGCCGGAATCCTGGGTAATGGAAACCCCGGCCATACGCCCCTGCATGGTCGCCAGCACATTGGATACGGGCTGCGTCTCAATATCTTTTGATGTGATGCGGGAGATATTACCGGTGCTTTCCTTTTGCTTGACGTTGTAATACCCGGCATTGATGGTCACTTCCTCCAGCTGCAGGCTGTCTTCGACGAGTATAATATTTACTACAGCCTGCGCACCTACAAGCATTTCAACACTTTTAAACCCCACGAAAGAAACAATGAGGACATCCTCAGGTGCAGCTGCAATGGAGAATTTCCCGTCGGCATCTGTCACGGCAGATCGTCCACTGCCCTTTACGACCACCGTCGCCCCGGGAAGTGGGCCAGTGCCATCCGAAACCGTTCCTGATATTAATTGTTGAAAATATGCCTCACGGGAGGGCGAAGCATGTGCCCGTGCTAAGGCACTGAGGGGCAGGGTCGCTAAAACCAGAGAATAGAAAAGCACCCTAAGCCCTTTGTTAACTGAAAAAATTTTCATAACATTGGTTAAGATTAATGAAACAATTTGGGTTTGTTGATCTATAGCCCTCAGGTTAGTTTGCCGACGTCTGAGGGTTATTTTTTTGTATACCGGTAAGATAAAGAACCCGGCCTTTCCCCAACCAACTCGAAAAGGGAATACCAGTACCGGCCGGGCCACTCAACTATGAAAAAACTAAACCATACGCAAAACGGGTTAAAGGTTACACTATAACGTTTGCGAAGCCCGGAAAAAAAATGAAGAAAGCGCTAAGAATATAAGCTGAAAGAAAAGTAATGACCCCTAAAAAGGAGGCGTGGGTTTAAACTCAACTTATCGCTCACAAGGTACTGGTATACCCACACGCAAATAAGTGAGCCCACGCCGTATGGCGTGAGCATTTGCACTTATCTTCCCGCGTGTAAAAATTACCAGTTTTTGTGAGCAGGCTTCAAAGCGAATGCTTCAATTATTATATGAAGTATCGCAAAAGTAAATCCAATAATAGATTTTTCAGTAAAAATAGTAAAAAATTGTTCTTGTGACATATTTGTCAATGAAAAATGTGACATATGTGTCAATTTTAACAAATGAATAGTATTGACGATAAATATTTTATATCACTTGCCGAGCACCTGAAAATTTTAATTGAGGCTAAAGGACTTGATATTGTCGATATTGCGGCGGGAGCGAATGTTGACAGAAGGCAAGTATATCGATTACTCAATAAAGAAAATGTGCCAATGCTATCAACATTGATAAAAATAAGTTTAGCGGCTGGAATTGAACCTAAGATACTTTTTGATTTCAAGTTTAATTATTCTGATTATATGGAGGAAAATAAAATTTATCCAGCTACCAAGAAGAAAAAAAAGTAAATTTATTAAGATGCGAGAGCGTCTTTTTTTATTATTATGAAAGAAGAAAAGAATAGTAAAGAGACTAATGAAGAGAAAGTTATTTCTATTCAAAAAAGGATAGCTTTAAAAATGATACCTGAAGCCGCTCCCGAAGAGTTAAAAGAAAATATTTTGGAATGGGTTACTTTTAGAAGTGAATTATCCAAAGAATCTGACCGCGGATGCGCTCTTTTGGCAGCATCACATTTAGATTTTTTAATTGAAGAGCTGTTAAAAGTTAAAATGGTCGGCACTAAAAAGCAAATACAATCGCTATTTGACTTTAACGGCCCTATGGGTACATTTTCAAGCCGAATACTAATTTCCTATTCGATAGGACTTATCTCTAAATCTTATGTAAATGATTTACAGATTATTAGAAAAGTCAGAAATGAATTTGGTCATTCTCCGTCAATTATAAATTTTGACGATGAAAAAATAGCTTCTTTTTGTAATAATTTATTCCTTATCGATGATTCGAATAGGGCTAATAAAGCGAAGTTTATAACTTCAGTAGCATTTTTGTCTGGATCTCTAATGGGGTTAGCATTTAAGGAAAGTAAATTTAAAGAAAGGTTGGACATTGACCTTGATAAGACGAAAAGAGACAATAAAGAATTTAGAGAAGCTTTATACAAACAATTTAAGAGTTCAAAAAAGGAATCGAATAATAAAAAATCGTAGTTTTTGTAAAGCCAGATCTTATGAAAGATAAACAAAAAATATATTGTCAAAGTTGCAAACTGGAATTGTTTGATCTTAATAAAATATGTGATAATTGTCTATCAAATACGAATGAAATTATTATTGAATTATTTGATGAATTTAATATAGAGCTTCGTGATACACTATCAGGAAAGCGAATTAATCCCGAGCTTTCTAGTAAAAATAGACTTAGAGAAAAGTTTTTTTATGGTGCATCCCGATCAGCTAACGGAGATTGGGCGGAAAAAGAACAAATTGTAAACCGTGATGATAATTATTATTATGAAAAAGTAACAAATTCAGCAGGCGAAGTAATCAGAGAGTGTGAAGAAAAACTGACTGAACATCGTGGACGTGGATCTGCAAAGTTCAATCGCAATCACGAATAGATTTTTTGATAATATGGATGGCAACAATTAATTAGTGCCCAAAACCAATATCCAAAGTTAAAGATTAGATAAAAGATGCGAGAGCATTTTTTATAGAAAGTGCTAACCCCAAAGACTAGGTATTTTTACTTGTTTACAAATAAGATATTTTCTTATTTTTCCAATGCGAAATATAAAGATTCAAAAATATACCACCGAGCGTTTCAAGTATCAAATTAATAGTTGTAGAAAATGAAAATATGTTTTATATGGGCTAAAAATTTTAGAAATTTTGATGATATCGGACTGAATTTGGCTAACGATGTAAAATTTACTTACGATCAGAAAAGAAACAAAATTTCAAAAAAGCACCTAATTCAGCTACCTGAAAACTTCTTTGGTAAAAATATAACTGAAGTAACTGGTATGATTGGTAAAAATGGCACTGGAAAAAGCAATGCCCTTGAACTTATATGCAAAATTTTAAAAGGAGGAAAATCATCACTACGTACCGATTTTTTAGCTATTATAAGAAATGGTAATGAATATGAATGTATTTACAACTTTAATAACGACGATATCCCTGCCACTGATTTTACTATTAAATTTAACAAATATGAAGGAAGTGTAAATCCTTTAAAAGTTGTTTTTTTTTCAAATGTATATGATGATCGCCGAAACGGCTTCGATAAAGAAATATCTGATATTTCAGTAAATAACCTGGCAAGAACAAATAGTCCCAATCGAACATCTGACTTTGTAAAACAAGTGATTTTCATTAAATCAAAAATTTTTAAATCGCTAAATATTGATGTTCCGACCGAAGTTCAAATCTCTAACAGGATTTGGATTAGTAAAAACTCATCTAGTGATTATAAATATGGCGATCTATTTTCAGCCTTACGAAAGTTTTATAGAGACCGAACAAGAGATTTAAAAGATTCGTCAAGATTTATTAATCTTTTGAAATATGGTTTTTTTCTTGAAACGTTCCAAAAGTTAACTAGAACAAAAAATAGATACAGTCCTTACGATAAAGTTTCTGAACATCTAAATGATTATCTTAATACAGATGATCTTTATATGTATGGTACAGATGAACTAAGCGATAAACTATTAAACTACTTGTATCTTATTGTGGATGAAACCGATTATGATAGGTTACAGATATTCGACGAAGAAGAAGGTATGAAAGAAATATCAAGTGGACGCGATCTTATAATTAAACAGATAGAGTTTTTAAATGATTGGCATTATAAAATATCAGATATAAATCCACAGAATTCTACGGAAGGTATAAGAGGAAGGTTTGCAGAAAATTTCATATTTAAATATAGTTCTGGAATCTATAAAACTTTTATTGATGATTTTGCTTCGTTGTTCGATAGTTGTAGTTTTCTTGATATAAACTGGTTAGGGATTAGTTCCGGACATAAAGCTTATCTAAACCTTTTTTCATCTATACATAGTGAAATTCGGTTTACTCGAACTCCAAATTTATTGTTGTGTATTGATGAAGGAGATTTATACTTGCATCCAAGGTGGCAAATAGAATTTTTTGACAAGCTCTTGAAAGTATTACCATCAATTTATTCGGGAAATATTCAGCTCATATTAACTTCACATTCACCATTTCTTTTATCGGATCTACCGAAGCAAAATATTACTATTTTAAAGCGAGATGAGATAGGATACTCATTAGATGGAATTGACCTAGATATCAATACTTTTGGGGGTAATTTATATGATTTATATGCTGAGCCATTCTTTCTAGGAAATCGTAGAACAAGTGATTTTGCATATGATAAGATTAAATATCTAATAGAAAAAGCTGAATCAAAAACCTATACCGAAAAAGAAAAGAAAGATCTTTTAAAACTAACCAATATTCTTGGCGATGAGATCATAAAATTCAGAATTAATTCTCTACTAAAAGATAATGATTAGAATTCAAGATCACTTAAACAGGATAGATGCGGATTTATACTTAAAGAAAATGGCACGTAATTATTGGTTACATTTGAATCCGAAGAATAAGACCAAGAAATATTCGTCAACTTCTTTGATAGAAATTTGTAGAAAATTATATAAGGATTGTAGTACTCCTGAATATGTAGCAAAATATGCAGATGGATCAACTGCTAAAGCGCATCGCCACAAGAAGTTTTTTATGCTTTTGAAGAAGAATAATTTTAGTTTTTTAAGACAGATAATTTTGTCTCCACCTTCTGAATTTAATAATCTTAGAACTGAAATCTTTACTAAATTGGAAGAATCAGATTTTTTGAATATAAGGGGTGGAAAAATATCTCAAACTCAATTTGGCGCTTTATTGTCAGAACGTTTGTTTAATTATAAAAAATTTAGAAGTTCTGTTTATTGTGTACAAATGTATATAGATTTGAACTTCCTTTTAAGTTCCTGTCCGTACTGTAATGATAGAACAGTTGAAGTTGTTAAGAAAAATGTGGCAGCGGGAGCTATTCCCGCAAATATTGCTTACTTTGACCTTGATCATTTTTATCCCAAATCGCAAAATCCTTACTTTGCCTTATCTTTCTATAATTTGGTTCCAAGTTGTAATGCTTGTAATTCCAAAGAGAAAGCAGACATGCCATTTGATATAACTACCCATTTACATCCCTATTTATCTTCATTTGACGATTTCTACGAATTTGAATTTTCATCCAAACTATTATTAGGAGTACCAGCTAGTAAAATTATATTTAAACCGAAAACCGCTCAAACTTTTCAAAATATCAATGATTTTAATCTGGAAAACCGTTATGATAATAGAGTAGAGGAAATAAATACAATGGTTAAATATTATCAGAATTATTATAAAACGCTAAATACTCAAATTGAAAAAGAATTATTTATAAAATACTTTACAGACATAAATCCCGCCGTATATGATAAAAAATCAATTCTCAAAAAGAACAGAAGTAAATTATATAGGGATGTGATAAAAAAGGTTGATGTAGGCAATATCATTGGTATTATCGATTAAACCAAACTAGATTGAAATAATTAGAGTTCATAACGAATTTTATTTATTAAACTAGTCAACGCAAAATATAATGTTGCGCAGTATGTGCAACTTATTAAAGCTGAGCTCATATAAAATAAATATATGGCAAACAAAAAGAAAGAAGAACTGTTCTATAATTCTGTAAGGCACAATCAAAGAAATGGTCGTGGAAATTCAAATCTTATTTTACCTTTAAGGTTATTGGTGATTTCTTCTGTGAATCAAATTTTTACTTTGATCCAAAAACCGGTAAAATTTGGGGATGGGTGGCTTTAAACCTTTTTCAATAGACGATCTGTTTTAGGAAATTTCAGGCATGAGCGAAAACAAAAAATGCCATTAAGCTTCAGAGGAGAAGCATCATTTAAAGTAACAGCCCACACAATCTTTATATTCGACATCGTTATTGATGACTCTGAAAATCTCAATAGTAAGGTATCCTCACTATTTGCAGAAATAGAAACGGAAGTACAACATCTGCCAAAATAGCTACCATTGATCGATATTTGGCATTAGTTAGCAGCGAAAATGAAAACGATAGCGTTGCAGTGCTAATGAGTTTGATAAGTCTCGAGCAATAAGATGAGGCATTAAGGAAACTTGAAGCCTATAGAAATAATAATATAAATTCCGGATATCAATTTGGCAACGATGATTATTATGATGTGGTAGAAAAATACATCATAAAGAAAACCAAGCGACTATTCTGGAAAGTTGTATTTAAATAGGATAGCACCGACATTCATCAATAACTTATGGCATAAAACTAGTGATTAAAAGTAGGCAAAATTGATACATTTTGTCTCATTTTTGCTACTTGTTACTAGGAATGTAATTGCTACTTTTTCATGCTAAAAAGTAACATATGGAACGTAGCAACGGTAGCATAATAATTATTGGAATAGTTGCCTTGACAATGGGAATAGTTATTAAATTGATTGTGGGCAAGAGACGATTTTACAGACGCAATCAAGCAGGGATAGAGGAGTTTAAGAATTATCGTAGGGCATTTGGCATATCTCTTATTGAACGGATATTCATATTTTTAAGTAGTTTAATAATTATTGTTGGCGTCGCACTACTTGTCATAGCATCTTCTTAGGTTTTGCAAAAATACCTGCTTATTAAAAACAGGTATTTTTACGTGTTTTAAATCTCCCACTTTTATATACATTCGATGTAATCTATACTTGTTAAATATATCAAGAATAAATATATATTTACATGATTTACAATTCTAAAGTAATTTGATGAATGAAAAAGATTGATCTTCATATTCATACTGTACCCTCAATTAGTGACGCAAATTTTTTCTTTAGCTTAAATGCACTTAAAGACTATGTTGTAAGATTAAATGTTGATTGTATAGCCATCACAAACCACAATCTGTTTGACAAAAATCAATTTGAAGAGATTTGCCGAGAACTGCCTATAAAGGTTTTTCCTGGGATAGAAATTGATTTAGAAGCAGGTCACATCTTATTGATATCTGAAAATGAAGAGTTAGAAGATTTTAATAATAAATGTAAAATGGTATCTGCCTTAATAACAAAAAAGGATGATTGGATAACGTATGAGCAGCTAATTGAAATATTTCCATTTTTAGAAAAATACCTTTTGATTCCTCATTACGATAAAAAGCCTAATATAAAAGAAGAAACCTTAACTAAGCTTGGAGCAAATATCATTGCAGGTGAAGTGACAAGTCTTAGAAAATTTAAGGCTTGTATTGCTGAACAGGATAAGCTTACGCCGCTAATTTTTAGTGATTGTAGATTTGTGGAGGGAATGACTGACTTCCCAACGAGGCAAACCTTTATTGATGCTGAGGAGTCAACCTTGACAGCTATAAAGGGATGTTTGTATGATAAAGCGAAAGTATTTTTGTCAAAAGAAGAAGGAAATGAACTATTTCAGGCAACTGATGATGGTGTTTTAATGTCGACGGGGTTAAATGTCATTATAGGAGGTAGATCTACTGGTAAAACCTATACTCTGGACAAGATCAGTAGGAGCTTTGAAAATATTAAATATCTTAAACAGTTTGCACTTTTACAAAATGATAGTGAAAAATTTAAAGAACTAGTCACAACGAGACACAGCCTTCTTTCAGAAAATTACTTGAAGGAACTAAAAGATGTTGTGTATGAAATAAATGAAATCGATGTTAGGTCCAACAATAATAGTATTGAGAGATATATAGAATCTCTGAAAAAGTATGCATCTGAAAATGACAAACTTGATTCGTTTTCAAAATGTAAATTATATAATGAATCAAACTTTGACATAGATGAATTGGAGAACATTAAAAAATTAATAAGGGCAACTGAATTATTGTTAGAGAACAAAGAATATCGTAATGTGATTGATAAACATGTTTCTTATAACAGTTTGAAAGCGCTAATTAGTGAACTTATAAAAGTTCACAATGATATTAGTCAAAACAATTTAAAGAAAACTTGGGTGAATGACATACTCAATCGAATAAAGGAAGATCTAAGATTTCGATCTTCGACAACAGCGATTGAGGATGTTGATTTTTCGAAATTAGTGTTTGAAAAGATTAAAGTATCAAAATTCAAAGATATCGTAAGGAACTTGAAAAAGGAACAAGTTATAGACAGCAAGGAAATAAGAGGCTTCAAAGTTGTTGCGAAAACAAAAAGGTACACCGGAGCTAGTCATCTTAAATCAAAAAGTAAACGACAACTATCATTTAGCGAAGCATATAATAATTATGAGGATCCGTACAAGTTTCTAGTAGCTTTAAAAAGTGTTGGCATTGAAGAAACAGATTTTTATAAGTATTTTGTTGATATAGAGTATAAAACTTTAAATAAACATGGATTTGAGGTCTCTGGTGGAGAACGCTCTGAGTTTAATTTGCTCCATGAAATTAGTGATGCACTTAAACATGACATTTTACTAATTGATGAACCAGAGTCATCTTTCGATAACATATTTTTAAAAAATGAGGTGAACGAATTAATAAAAGAAATATCTAAAGATATACCAGTAATTGTTGTAACTCATAATAGTACGATTGGAGCTTCGATTAAACCAGACTATTTACTTTACACACATAAATCAATCATTGATAATGACGTGGTGCATGAAATTTATTTTGGACATCCGACAAGTAAAACCCTTAAAAACACTAAAGGTGAAGAGATAAAAAATCTAGATATTCTCTTCGATTGCTTAGAGGCGGGACACGATGCATATTACGAAAGAAAAGAAAGAACATATGAAATACTTAAAAATTAGCGATAACAAAGGTTATTTTATAAAAGATAAAAACCTAGCCGAGAGTTGGACTGAAATAGACCAAATCGAAAAGGATGATATATTAAAATTACTGGATATTGCATCTACTGAAGATTTTGAGATAGACCTATACGAGGAAGCCATTATGGGCAACAAAGCGCATCAAATAATATATAAGCATTTGTCTGAGAAATTTACAACATTTGTCCTGAATAAAGACCGATTTAAGGATGAGGCTGAAAACATTTTTAAAGATGCAATGGAGAAATATCAATGAATTTTACGCTAATTGTAAGACTAAAAGCTTATTACATGGAAGCAACTAAAGATGAATTGCTCAAATTTCTGGATGACCAAGTTTTGACTCCTGTATAAACTAATCCAAAGGTTACAACAGTAATCAAAGACAAGGCAAAAGCTACGAGAATGCGATTGAACGAGCAGGCCACTGCCGAAAAAGTTGAACAATTTTTTTTGGAGTGCCATGGCTACCAACCGAGGAATTGATTCTTACCAAAAGATTAAGGAAATTGATGGGCCAACCTTTGAAGATGTCAAGGAGCAGTTTAGAAAGATATGTTAGAAGGAGATAAAATAAATTAAGCTAATATGACCCAACCAACAGCGCTGGAAATTTTCAATATGATGATTGATGAATTTCAGCGACAAAATCTTACTGACATAGGTACATTTACTTTGCAAAGGATCGAAAAGCAAAATGAATTTGATGATTATGAATCTGATTACCGATATCTTGATTCAGCATTGGCTTTTAGGGAATTGGAGATTGAGGCTCAAGATCCTGGCTCAACACATACAGCTCTAAAAAAATTACTCTCTGCAAGTCATCAGTATTTCTCACTAGCACGACGAATACCGGAAAGATTTAATCAAGAGTTATCTAAACTTACTTCTAAACCGGCACCACCAATTATTATGTACGCACTGGATGAAAAACAGGTAAACTTAAGTGAGGGGTTAACGCATAAAAGAGTAAATGAAATGTTGGCCCTAATAGAATATCTGGAGGAAAACTTATCTGAGGAAAAAGGCGATGAATTTCTTAACCAACTAAATTTCTAAAATGTCACTAGCAACTTTACGAAGCAGGTTTGATAGTTTGCTGACCGCTATTAATGGTACAAGCTCATCAAATTTTTCGACCAGGGTAGAAAATGCATATGAAGCCCTTGTACTAGCAAGAGTAATGACAGAGTACCACGCTGTCTACGGAACCATTCGGAGTTTTTCTTTTCCTATCCATGCCGGTTTTTTAAATCAAAGCCCCGGTAGATTTTTTGTCGAACGTTCTTTTAAGATTGTATTTGCCAGCGGCCAGACATTTTACTTCAGCGCAGATGTTGAAATATTTGGACTTAAAGCTTATAATATTGGTAGTCCTGTGGGTATTAAGTTCGAGGCTGATGTAGTAGTCATTCCTGAGACAGCTGTGACTGACATTACAAATATTTTTAATGGTTATCCAGCACCGCAACATCTTGATAGCATTTACGAATGTAAATTCGGAAGCTTTAATAAAGGACAGCTTAGGGAACTGCTGGGACTTAAAAGGCACATTACTTTTTTGCAACGACCACGACACTTAAAACCGAGATTATTTTCACAGCAAATACATAACTCGAATCCACCAATCGCAGTCAAGATGGCTCGTCCTACCGTACGCCGTTTCTTAGACGGAGCAACAGCTGATTTTTATGATCTTGAACAGATAATTGTAAATTAGAATACATCAGCTCAAAAAAAATGAAAGATATCAATGATTTTAAGTTAACCGCCAAAGTGTCCGTCGGACAAGCAAAAGCATGGATTGCAGCGGCTGATGAAAGTGCAAAAATTAGTTTATTAGAACTGATTGAGCACCGGTTTATTAATCGCTATTTAAAACATTTAAACCATCCGGATATTGATGGCGGTTTTTTTAAGATGGCAATTTGCTGCCTTATGATTGAGACGCTGGAATCGTTCAAACAAGGAAAACCAAATACAAAAGGAATAAGTGAAGATATATTTGTAGCTTTCTTTGAAAGTGAACAGCAGGCTTTTCCTAATTTTAACAGCATTTCAAATGATTTTTATAAAAGTATCCGCTGCGGTATTTTGCATCAGGCAGAAACTACAAATGCCTGGAGAATTCATACCAAGGGGCCTCTACTTGATACAGCTAACAGAATCATAAATGCCACTGCGTTTGTGAAAGCACTGGAATTGACTTTTAAAATCTACCTGGAATCACTAAGAGAAAGTAACCTTGCTGATGCGGTATGGAAAAGGGCAATTGTCAAAATAGAAAGTATATGTAAAAATTGTGAAATTATTAATTAAAATATGCAAGAAACAAGAATTTGGAAAGTGATAAATAACCAATTGCAGGAATTTAAGTCAATTCCACTAGATTTTGAAAACCGCCTCCACGCATGGCTGGAGAAAGATATTTCAATCCTATTGCCGGACGCAGCATTGATAGGTTCTAAAATCATTACGGATCATGGAAAAGAAATTGACCTTATGGCAATTGACAGCAACGGAGATTTGGTTATCATAGAACTGAAGAAACACTCGACAACGCGGGATGTAATTGGCCAAATTTTGGATTACGCATCATGGGCCCATACTCTTAAAGCGGATGACCTTACCAAAATACTTCAAAAAAGCGGAAGCCAGGAGAGTATATATGAAGTCGTTAACAGAAACTTTGATAATGGTGAGGAAATCGAAATAAATGAAAATCAAAGACTATTAATTGTAGCTTCGGAAATCGATGCAATTACTGAACGTATCGTGTCCTTTCTAGCGGCGAAGGGCTTAGATATCAATGCAGTAACCTTTAACTATTTTAAGGATGGCATGGATGAGTTTATAGCTAAAAATTACCTCATCAAGACAGAGGAGGCAATTGTTGTAAAAGATGAAAACAAAAGAAGCGGCAGGTTTGTAACCAGAATGTTTCACGAGGGCAAACTTGATGTTGGGCAGGAAGTATTGTATCTACCCCTCCACAATATTGGAGTGACTGCCAAAGCCAGAATTTTTAAGAAAGGGGGAAGCTGCTTGCAGTTGCCAAATTCTGACGAAAAATTTTCTTTCAGTGGGTTAAGAGGTAAGTTTATTAAAGAACATAACTTGGGCCTAAATCCCTATTTCCCCTACAACCAATGGGGTGAATGGGAATTGCAAGACCCTGTGAACGGCAATAAAAAACTTTCAGATTTGTAATTGTATAAGCTTATAACAATATAACATTCAATACATCAAGTATGTCGAGAACTTCGCACACCTCGAATGATTATCAATATATTGCAGACCTGCAGCTATTTGGTATCGATATATTGTTTAATGACTTAAATAACTATCAAAACCTGATAGAAAGTTTTCTTCAAAAGGAAAGGGAAAATCTTGAAGAGGAATTCAGTTCTACTGACTTAGAACTTGAGTCTAAGAAAGCGGGCGAAAATCATAGAGAGTATTACAATCATTTGATAGATTCTTACAGCGAGCGCCACCATGATATTGCAGGCTTGTTTCCGCACCACTTCAGAAGTTTTTTCATAACTCAAACAATGTCGGTTATTGAGGCTGAACTTAAAAAGTTATGCAATTACTATGGTTCAAGATCCAAGCAAAAATTTAAAGTAGACGACATGAAGGGAAGTAGTGACCTGGAAAAATGCAAATTCTACATTACCCACATTTCAGGAGTGAAATTTAGAGATTTTCAAAACGAATGGGATTTCATTCTAAATTGCAAATTACTGCGCAATAAGATTGTCCACGAGGAAGCCAAAGTGAAGAGGGAAAATAAGGAGCTATGGAAATTTATAAATAACCATCCATCGTTAACTCATGATGAAAATGTTGCTGAAGGGGATTCAGTCAGTTTTACTATAGAAGATAATGCACTAGCAAAAGATTTGCTAAAGCATGGTAAAGAATTTCTGCTTAAACTTGTGGAAAAACTTAAGGAGGAGATATCAGCACAAGCACAATAATCCAGCAAATAAGTTTATACACTCTTATATTACAATAAATACTAATGAACTCCTCATCGTTAATTACTGGTCTCGTACAGCTCTTTCCTAATCTTCGCACTGAAGAAATTAGGCGATAGTCCAGTCCTTGCCTTAAAAGCCTGCACAAAACGTTTGGTTGTGCTGAAACCCGCTTCCTGGGCCAATGCATCATGTGTGTACATCCGCTTTAGCTTATCGGATCTTAGCTGCTCAACGACATAATCCACTTTTAGATCATTAATATATTCATTGAATTTTTTTCCCCGGTAAGCAAGTATAATTTCCGAAAGATACCGGGTATTGGTATTCAGGTGGACAGCCAGCGTAGTCTGCGTTATCTCAACTCCGAGAAATTTTTCAGAACTTTCCCATTTTTCCAAATTGCGCAATATCTTCTCAACCGTATCCTGGGCGATCCCGAGTTCTTTAGCAACGTTGTGCAAGGTCTTAGGATGTGCTTTCTTATTTTCAAGGAGATTACGATAAAGCTTGTTTTGCTTTCTCCTATTCCGTTCATAAAATATCAGTAAAAGACAAATTGTGAGGAAAAGCAGGCAGGCACCTACCATAAGCGCTTTTCTATTAAATAGTTCAGCTGACAGTTGTTTTTGGATATGCTGTTTTTCCTGCAAAAGTTCCCTGGTGTCGTAATTCTTATGTAAGCTATCATAGAGGTTGTCATGCGTTTTTATCAAAATGCTATCCGCCTTGAGCAGCCTGTCAACGTAAAACAATACTTTCTGAGAGTTATCCCTGTTTTTATAATACTCGATCAGCAATTCAAAATTCTCCCGGAGATCAGGTCTGATGTATTCCCGTTGCTCAAATGCTTCAGCAACTTTGTGAAGATGGGGCAGGCCTTCCCTAAATTTTTTGAGAGCCCAATAGCTTTTGCCGATATAAAAATGGGCGACAGCAGCATTCGCATAATCGCTATTATCCTCTATAGCCGGCATAGAACCTTTCAACTCCCGGATTGCCGATGCATAATTACGGGAAAAATAGTCATTCTGTCCTTTCAGGTGGCGAAAATAGGCATCCATACTGTGCTCATCGAACCTGCCGGCTTCCTGCAGGCCGAGTGCTGCCAATGCTTCTGATTTAGCATAGTTTCCTGCCTTCGTATGGCACAGCCCCAGGGCGTGAAGCGTATTAAGGTATGCCCTCGCATTATTAGCCTTAAAAAAATCGAGGCAGGAACTAAAAAGTGTGATGGCCTCATCATTGTTGCCAAGATAATACTTGACGTGGGCGACATTATATTTCAGTTTATACTTCAGGTAGTCATCGTTGGACTGCCATATGTATGGTGAGGCAAGCAAATAGTTTTCAAGTGCCATCTCATGCTTTTTAAGGGCATAGTATGCTATACCCCTCGAAAGGTATGCTGATCCAATTAGCTTAGTGTTACGTGACTGCAACCCGGCGTAGACCATACTGTCAGCGTAGGCTATCGCAAGTTCATGCTTTTGCGCGTGGTCGGCGTAATTCTTATAGCCCGTCAAGATTAGCCCCCAATCTTTGTCCGATTTCGCATTTTTCAGGAAAGCGTCGAGGTAGATCATCTGTATTTCAGGATCGCCCTTAGAGCTGCTGATTTTTGAGAACAGGTAGCTGTAATCCTTAATGCGTAACGAGTCCGAAACAGGCCGGGCAGTTGCTCCTGATTCATTATGAAATAGTGAGCAGAGCAGTATGACTTGGAGAATATTGTAAGTTGCCATTGTGGAATTGATTACAATTAAAGCTGTGCTTGTAGGAAAGCTCAGCGGACCTAATTCAATTTCATAATGGGAGACTGCATTTCAAATGTAATAATTATACCGCCGTACTGTCAGAAATTAACACAATTTAAGACTGCGTGTTTTCTGAAAATTAGCAGCCCGATTTCTGAATTGCTACAGTATAGCAATTGTGCGATACAGGCCATCACCATAGCTTTGTCATGAATTCAGAAGCCAACAGGTTGCAAAGCATTTCCTTCAGTTTGCTTTATCCGGATAAATGAGCTGGTAAAAGAATCAGTCACATTTAAACACAAAATTATGAAAAGCATTATTTCAGTCCCTGTAGGGATATTGTTAGGCATTTCCCTGTACGCCTGTACAGCGGAGCCTTTAAAGACACATGACACTGATCCGGCTATAATAATGGCCCAAAAAACGATCAGCATGCCAGCCGCCAATAAAGCAAACCCGTACGACGCATCTGGCCTCACGTACAGGAGCCTTTTGTTCAACTACAAATCAGGAAATTATACTCCTTCGGATTTTACGGACATTGATGCGATAGTCCATTCACTTATGGATACGCCTTCAACTGCTGCCACAGCAAAACAGATGTTACTGTCATCCTGCGTCAACGACCCGATCGGGACATTTGATGACTTACTGATGGGATCAGGCTTATCATCACAGGCGGGAATGCTGCTTTCGGAAATGATTGGAAGTTATGACGCATTGGGGAGGCTCCCATTCGACGATGCCTATACTGAGATTGTGGCGTTGGAAAATGTGACCTTACTATCGCCGACTCTATCAGAAAATGAGCAGCGCATCATCCTTTCCGTCGCATCGATCATACGATTTTCATTATACCATTCCTGCTGTGCAGATACGGATTGGGGAAAGTCGGTAGGCAATATTGTTGCTGCCGCAGCGGGGGCAGTTACAAGCGAGCAACTGACCCTTGAGTACATTATGATCACCAGCATCGCAAACCTGGAGAAAATTCAAATCTAAAGCAACAATTCCCGCACCACCGTGCGGGAATTGATTTATAATCAGCAAAGCATGGAAGCTACAGCAGAAAACTTTCCGGCAGCGGTGCAATTTTATAAAGGGAATGAACGTCAGCAAACGAAAGACAAATCGGAGTGCAAAGGTCACTTTCTATTTTTCTTTGTGCGTTCGGGCCTAGTCAAATACAGTATTGACGGAACAAAAGTGTCGTGCACGTCGAATGAACTGATGATCGCACTTTGCAGGAAGCATTACCATGTATTGCGATGCAGTGGTGACTCTGCCTTTTACGTAGTGAAAGTACAGTGGCAATTTATCACCGATATCAAAATGTCCAGCAAATTCATTGACCTGTTGGTAAGCAGGCACATCCTGAAAATTTTACCTGATGAGTTTGATTCCAAAGTGCTGAACAGGATCATGAAACTGCTGCATTATTACTATGAGAGTGCCCGGAATCCGGATAGGTTTTCCTTTTCCTCATTCAACGCAGCGCTAAGCCTGCTCGTATTCCAGGCGGCATGGCTCCAGGATAGCGAATTAGCCCGCAAGGGCGTTACGTATACGCGGAAGGAATTGCTTGCGATGCAATTCCTGAAATTGTTGGTGCAGCACTACAGGGAAGAGAGTACAGCTGAATATTATGCGCGGCGCCTGTGCATAACCAGCGGTTATCTCAACAGAGCTGTACGCGAGGTAACAGGCCGGACCGTCAACCGATGTATTTCCGAAATTATTATCAGTGAAGCGAAATACCTCCTGTTGCGGACGGAACTAACTGTAGAGACAATCAGCGAGCAGCTACATTTCAGCTCAGCAGGAAGTTTCAGCCGGTTTTTCAAAAAAGAAGCATCATTGAGCCCAACGCAGTACAGGAAAGATAATTCAGAGTAACAAACGGGCATCAGATGTAGGTACTTAAGCAGGAAGCTTATCAAAACATTAATCTCAATGTCTATGGTCCGATCAGCGTTTTACAAGGAAGTGTTATCGAAAGTCAGTGTGGGGGAGGAGAAAACCGGCGGGATGATTACCATTGTTGAGCAGGCAGGGACGATGATTGCCCTGTTGCAGGAAATCCTACTGCAGTTAAAAGAAAGAATCATGACTGTAGGGTTTACCGATGCCGCAGAAGAAATAGAATTTTTCCGGTTGGTAAAACCTCAGGTCGTGGGAAAGCTCATTTTCTACAATGAGGCCTACCGGATAGAAACGACCTGCCCGGTGCAGGGAGGGAAGATGTACAGGAAGTATTTTGCCGGACAGCTCAAGAATGTAAAGCGTAACCATGCGAGTAAGCTGGATATGGTGTTTTACCGCTATTACCGGTCTGGACGGACCGACCGTGACCATGAACTTTTCCGCCGGGGCCAGCTCCATTTCGCGGCCATAATGGACAGCTTTTATTTTGAAATGGATAGCCAATATTCCACGTATTATGACCATCTGGCGGCCAGGATCATAGCCCAGGACCTTCTTTACGCTTTCCTGCTGTCGCGAATTGACCCGGATATGGGATTTGACATTCAGGGATTGGGCACGCCTGAAAACATGGAATGGACAGGAACCAAGAATGCCTTAATTGAACTTATCTATGCCCTCTATGTATCAGGGGTAATTTCCAATGGCAAAATCGGTGTGCGAAAAGTCAGCCAGGTTTTCCAGAGCATTTTTAAGATTCCGCTGGGCGACATACACCATGCTTTCCACAGAATGAAAGACAGGGCCGGGCATCGCACGCTATTCATCGAAAAGCTGAAAGAATCACTTGAGCAATACATGGATAAAGACCTTTGATAACCATATTCAGGAAAAGGCAGCACAGAAGTGCTGCCTTTTTTTTGTGGTAAAATGCAGTGCCAATTGGCATAGCTTGGCATAATGAAACGAGCGCAATACCAAACTTTGCCCCAGTATTAATCTAAAACGTATTGCCATGAATATCGACAGAACAGAATTCCAGGCCTGGATGGAACGAATGATGCAACGGTTCGACCTGCTGACAGAGCGTATCGTACAATCGGAGCAACGGCACAACAGCATTGATGGGGAGGAGCTGCTGGACAACCAGGATGTGCTGCAAATGCTAAAAATCAGCGCGAGGTCTTTGCAGCGCTACCGTTCCCAGGGTAAGCTTGCCTACTATACCATTAGCGGAAAGCTGTACTACAAGCTATCTGACGTGCATCAGTTTATCAGGGATAGTTTCAGGCGTAAACAACCCAGAGAAAGTGCCAGATAGCGACAAACACGCTGCTGCATTTCCAGCCTGCAACCAGAACCCTGCCTCTAAGTAGCTTTATACAAAGTTGACACAATGGAAGAGAAATCAGACGCTTCCCACTATCAGGGAGAGCTTAACGAGATGCTGCTGGTCCTGGATAAGCAGGATAACCAGATCAAGGCTGTCAAAGGCTTTTCAAAAGACGGAAAGGTTGAAACCGTACCACCGCAGGAGAATTCCCGGGCCGATTTCATGCGCCTTGACAGGGGAGGGGATTTCTTTTCCAATTTCTTTTCCAATTATATGCGCCAGCTTGAGGAACCTACCCGCTTTGCTTTCTTTCGAGTACCCCTGCGCCTTGGAGCTACTATCGCCCAGGAATTGCAGGGTTACCTGAACGATTTGGGTAAAGATGCCCAGAATCTTTTATCCAAGTATGCAATTAACAGTGAATATCAATTTAAAAATCATAAGAATATGGAAACAACGCAGTCAAATCCGGATGCTAACGAGTATCGTTTTAAGCCGGAACAGGTAAATTGGGAATCGCTTTCCAATTTAGGCATCAGTAAAGAGCGGCTTGAAAAGATGAACCTGATCGAGCCATTACTGAAAGGGTATAAAAGCAACGAACTGGTCCCCTTGACACTCACCATGGGCGATGCCGTTGCGAAACTTGATGCAAGGCTTTCCTTGCAGCAAAATGATGCAGGGCAGGTCGTAATTGCCATGCATGGCATCCGCAAGGAGCCTAACCTGAATTATCCTTTCTTCGGGCATGAGTTCACGGCCGAAGACAAAGAAAATTTGCTAAAGACGGGCAACATGGGAAGGGTCGTAGACCTGTACAATCAAAAGACCAGTGAATTTGTGCCATCAATCATCAGTGTAGACCGTAAGACGAACGAGCTTGTAGCTTACAAGGCGGAATGGATGCAGATACCTGAAGAAATAAAGGGCATCAAGCTGGATGACGCCCAGAAGCAGGCGCTGCAGGAAGGCAAACCATTATATCTTGAAGGCATGACCTCTAAAAATGGGGAACCTTTTGATGCCACGGTACAATTCAATGCGGATAAGCGCTATGTAGAATTTATTTTCGACAGGGATTCATCCCAGTCGCAGTCGCAGGGCAGAACATACGACGAGGCGCCGCGAGAATTCAGGGGCAAAGAGCTGACGGACGACCAGTACAACAAGCTTAAGGAAGGCCTTACGGTATATGTAAGCGGATTGGTAGACAAGCAGGGCAAGGAATACCAGGGCTATATCACCTACAATGAGGAAAGCGGGAAGGTAGGTTTTTCCTTCAACAACCCTTCTAAGTCAAAAGAGCAGGCGATGCCCGACGAAGACCATAAAACACAGGTTGCGGTTAATTCGGAAGGCAAGACCAATGAAGCCACCAAAAAAGTGAATGAGCCGCTAAAAAGCGGACAGAAAGAACCTGACACCGCACAGCAGCAGGAACAACAGGACGAGCCGGCAAAAGGAAAAGGCAGGAAAGTACGCTAATAACGAGATGGACTATGATCACAATACTAGCAGAAAAACCGAGCGTGGCCCGTGAGCTGGCCAAATTATTGAATGCTTCCGACAAGAGGGATGGCTATTTTGAAGGTAATGGGTATACCGTTACTTGGGCACTGGGCCACCTTGTAGGCCTGGCACTACCACAGGAATACGGTGTAACTTCTTTTGTAAAGGAATCACTACCGATACTCCCCAATCCTTTTGTGCTAAAACCCCGGGCAGGCTCCGGAACAAAAGCGGGAGCGCCTGACAAGGCTATCCTCAAACAACTGTCAGTAGTCGAGAGGCTATTCAAGAGTTGTGACAGCATTATAGTGGCAACAGACGCCGGGCGTGAAGGGGAACTCATATTCCGCTATATCTATGAATACACCGCGTCCAGAAAACCCTTTCAACGCTTATGGGTGAGTTCCCTCACCGAAAAAGCGTTGAAAGCAGGATTTGCCAATCTTCTGCCCGGTACGGATTTTGACCGGATGTATCACGCGGCACGGGCCAGAAGCAGGGCGGACTGGCTCATTGGCATCAATGCAACCCAGGCACTGACGCTGGCTTCCGGGGGCGGCCTTTATTCCGTAGGCAGGGTGCAGACCCCGACGCTCAGCATGATCTGCCAGAGGTACCAGGAGCATATAAATTTTCAAAAAGCAGTTTACTGGGAACTCCGGCTCGACCATACCAAATCATTTGTGGATTTCCGAAGCACGTCTATAGCCCAATGGCATGATCATGATAAGGCAAAAGAATCATTAAAATCGGTGGGCAAGGCTGCAACGGCTGAAGTTATATCAGTTGAAAAAAACACTGTCACCGAAAAGGCGCCATTTTTGTTTGACCTGACCGGGCTGCAAAAGATGGCCAACAGTAAGTTCGGCCTTTCCGCGTCGGAAACGCTCAGCATTGCGCAAGGGCTTTATGAGAAACAGTTCATTACCTATCCCCGTACCGGAAGCAGGCACATTACACCGGATTTATGGACTGAAATCCCGGGCCTTATCAGAAACCTGCAGGCGGTAGAAGGTTTTAGGGACATATTGGCAAAGATCAAACTCGGGAAGCTCAGCAAGCACATTGTAGACGAAAGTAAAGTCACAGACCATCATGGCCTCCTGATTACTGAAAAAATGCCGTCTGCGTTATCGGCAAAGGAAGCTATTGTTTACAGGCTGATCGCGTTGCGCCTGCTTGAAGCGGTTTCAGAACCCTGTACAAGGGAGACTGTTTTAATAACGCTGCAAGCCCTGCATTACGAATTTTCCTTCCACTCTGCCAAATTAGTGAATCCGGGATGGCGCGCCATCAGTAATGACTATGAAGAGGCAGGGTTTGAAGCAGGGGAGCTACCGGAATTCCAGGTTGGTGAAAAGATAAGAATCACAAGCGCCTCGCTGGAGGAAAAGCAGACCTATCCGCCCAAACTTTATACTGAAGGAACGCTGCTGGCCGCAATGGAAAATGCCGGAAACGGATTGGAAGAGAAAGCCCTGAAGCAGGCGCTAAAAGGTATAGGCCTTGGTACCCCGGCTACAAGGGCAGGAATCATTGAAACGCTGCTGCAGCGCAATTATATTGAGCGTAAGAGCAAAACCCTGGTCCCGACTGTAAAAGGCCTGGGGGTCTATGAAGCAGTTTCCGATAAGGCTATTGCCTCGGTAGTATTGACTGCACAGTGGGAAGCTGCCCTGGAGCAAATCGAGGAGGGCTCCTACAGCAGTGATTCCTTTCAGGATTCCATCGAATCCTATACGCATAAGATTACGCAGGAGCTGCTGGCAGTCAGGATTGGAGAGGACCAGCCCGACCTTACCTGCCCAAAATGCAATACCTGTAGCCTCACCATCAGTGAGAAGGTCATTAGCTGCCCTGACAAGGGATGCGGTTGGAGGCAATACAGGACGATCTGTGGCGTACAGTTATCCATTACTGATATAACAGCATTGATAGGAGAGGGCCAGACAAATATGATCAGCGGAATGAAGAGCAAATCCGGAAAAGCTTTCAGTGCCCGCCTGTCGCTGAATGATGACCATAGTGTCAGGTTTTCTTTCAAGTAGAAGTTGCATTAAAAAAGGAAAGCCTGCTATTACCACAGCAGGCTTTTTTTGCCTATGGCTTCTGATTGGCAACCAGATGCTCGAGGTCGGGATCTTCTTTAATGCGTTTAAGCTCCATCTCGATAATGTTCACAATATCCAGCTTGATCTGCTTATAATTATCTTCTATATCCTGCTGCATCCTGTCGTTGCCGTATTTGTCTGTAAACGACCGGATATCCGGAATCTTCTTATAGCTTTTCTCCTCTTCTTTTACTTTTTGTGCGTTCACTACAATTTCTGCATGGAATATCTTCTGCTCAATCCGTTCGTCAAAATTGTCTGACACTGCTCCCACAAACATACCCTGTGTAAGGGTGGATATTTTCGAGGCAGGGATCAGGCTATCTAGCTGGGTGGAAATCGATGTTGATTTATCATTTCGATTGATCGTCATGCTTTGCCTTTTCTGAAGCACTTTACCAAAACGCTCCGACAGGCTCTTGGCTGTTTCACCTACGACCTGTCCACTGAAAATGTTGCCTACAGTGTTCTGGATTACCTTGCTCTCCTTGTCGCCATAATCCCTTGTCAGTTGTGAATAATCCTGGAATCCCAGGCATACGGCCACCTTATTGCTCCTTGCCGTGGCAATCAGGTTATCCAACCCACGAAAATAGATGGTGGGCAGCTCGTCTATTATTACTGAGCTTTTAAGCTGTCCCTTTTTGTTTATGAGCTTTACAATTCTTGAATTATATAATCCCAGGGCAGCGGAGTAAATATTCTGCCGGTCCGGGTTGTTGCCTACACATAGTATCTTAGGCTCTTTAGGGTTATTGATGTCCAGTGAAAAATCATCGCCGGTCATTACCCAATACAATTGCGGAGAAATCATCCGGGAAAGCGGTATTTTGGCCGACGCAATTTGCCCCTGAAGCTGATCCTGTGCACCGCCCTGCCACGCGTCCATGAATGGGGAGAGGTAATTCTCAAGGTCGGGATAGGAGGTAAGTATCGTAAACACATCAGCATACTTCTTATTCAGCAGTTCGATCGCGTGCGGGAAGGTGCAGTATCTGCCGCCATCATAAATTTTCAGGAACCAGATGATAGCTGCCAGCAGTATAATCGGCGATTCGACAAAGAAATCCCCCTGCTTCTGTATCCAGCTTCGGTTAAGGTTCAGCATGATGGTGTAAGCCGACTCGTAGGCATCAGATATATCCGTCATAAACGAGGGGTTAATAGGATTGCAGCGGTGGCTCTTTCGGGGATTGTCAAAGTTGATCACATAAAATTTTGGCTGTACCTCGTATCGGCCTGCGTTCCTGAGCAAGTGATTGTATGCAATGGTTGAGAGGTCATCAAATTTAAAGTCATAGATATACATTGAAAATCCTTTTTGGATATGCTGCCTGATGTAATTATTAACGACAGCGTATGATTTTCCGGAACCGGGCGTACCAAGTACAATAGTTGCCCTGAAAGGGTTTACAATGTTGATCCAGCCATCATTCCATCTTTTCTTGTAATAAAACTTAGTGGGCAAATTAACTGAGTATTCATTTTCAATCAGTCCGGTCTCCTGCATAAAACTTTCGTTTTCCTGATTAAAGACATCCTCCATCAAATTGCTACGCAAAAGGCGTGACATCCAGATGCCTGCTACCATGAGCAGGATGTAGCCCGTAGCCGTAAGGGCAATATACAGCACCTGGCCACTTTTATGAGGAATGGTTAACAGCCAGTTTGTAATAAAAAAAAGCACTGTGCCCAAGGCCAGCAAACTATTAATCCTGCGCCAGCTGACAGCTTCATTTTTTACGCCTTTTGTCCCCAGGCAGCTTAGGGCTAAGAGTACTAGTGCAAATATCTTCGTATACAGGGTTGCGGAGAATAATCCGGCCGTATCCTGAAAATTAAGTAAAATCCTGTTCACGACCGAGTGGGTCCATCCCAGGCTATCGAACAATTCAAAACAGTACCAATAGTAATGCATCAGCATTATAATGATACTGACGGCCCGCATGAATCCCATAATCTTTGCCAGCCCCCTGGTGTCATCTTCTCCCTGCATAATAGTTGAATTAAAGTTTATTTATTTTTTCGTTTCTTTTTTTTCATTCGCTGCGCAAATTGCGTTTCTTCAAAATCTTCCAGCTGTCCATCAGGGATGAATATGTTGAAGATGTCGGTCAGAGGAATGTCCTGCAACCCTAATGAGACGTCGGCTTCAGGCGCAGGATTCGGCCGGGGCTGATTATCTTTGGGGGCTTGCGTACAATTGGCAACGCCAAGATGCACATCCGGTTTAATGCCATGGTTCCACCATTGCTCAAAGACATTTGCCGCTAAGCCCTTGCTTAATTGAGAGCCGTTATATACTGATCGGGAGGTGTGGTTTATAAATGTCATCCCGTAAATCCTGCCCTCGGAATTCTTTCTGGCTACGACGCTGATGCCCTGGCTGACGAGCTGCGCCCTGAAATCACTTTCAAATTTTGAGGAATGCAGTGCTATTTCAATCATGCATTTGAGTCCTGCTTTTAGGGGCTGATCATTCAGCGCTATCTTTGATTTTTCAAACTTTGCATCCAGGGCAGCACGCCCTGCAGCTTTGCCAAAGAGTGATGCTTTAAAGGGATGGCCGGCTTTTTTACCATCCGGATCCAGTGCAAAATAGACCAGCCCCTGGCGTAGCTTGCCATTCAATTCTCCCGAGACCTCTTCTACCGTAATATTAAACAGGGATAGTAGCGCATTGTAGCTGCCCAGGCTCTGGTAATGGTAGTATTTGGGCAGGTACCGGACCACTGTTGCAATCTGGCTTTTAACATCGGGCATTGTATAGTCTACCGGCCTGAAAGCAACCTCATTTCCTTGTTCCTTATCATTTTTTGGGATTATCAGTCCGTATTTGTGTTCCAGTGCCCGGCATACCGACATGGACCGCTTATGTTCAAAGGCATCACTAATCTTTTTTCCCATTGCGTCCACGTTAGTTGAAACGATATGTATGTGGGTCCGCTCTATATCAGTGTGCTTAAAAACTATATAGGGTTGCTTTCCATATCCCATCTCTTCCATATAATCAGCGGCAAGCTGCAGGTAGCGCCCATCGTCAACCTGATCTTTAGGATCGGGGTTAATGGAGATGTGAAGCGAAGGTCTTTCAGTGTTCCTGTTAGCAATCAGATATGCTTCAAAAGAGCGGTTCGCCAGGGCAGCACTATACGACCCGTCGGGCGCCTGAAGAATATTCTGCGAATATAGAACCGACCCTTTAGTGGCATCAACCTTCTGAAAGTTATAGAGCAAAGCACCCATAAGGTTCGCCCCATGCCCAATTTTAGCGATCATCTGTTATCATGTTTAAGGTATTTCTCTTCAAATTCCCGTGTCATTTCTGTAATTTTCCTGCAAATAATTGCCAGTTCCGTCGTTTGCTTTTCCAGCCTGTAGAGGTAGGCGGCAGCTTTTTTTTCTGAGAAATTATTGTAAAGCATCTTTACGACTTGGTTGTAATTCACCCCTACAGCGCGGAACTGACCATATAAAGTTGTCAGCCGCATATAGTAATCTATAGTCCCTTTGTCAATCTTTACAGTTTTTACGGTTGACTGAAAAATGCAGGCCGTAATAAAGTGGGCCTTGACGGCCATGCCTGACTGTTCGAACAGGCTTAAGAATTTACTGTTTTCCCTGGCCGTAAGGCTAATAGAGTAGCGGTGTGTAGCAGGATCCACTTTTGGATTACGCCCCCCTTTTTTTCTGCTGTATCTGCGATCCTCTTTCATACTTCCATCATTTTAATTAAAACACCGACTTCGGAGGTGTTTTCTGCCCCCTGCAAGGGCAAGTTGTTTTGAGCTGCGGAAAATATTTCGAGCAGCTCAAAACACAACTTGCTCCTTTCTGTTGAAAGGAAAATCCGTCCTATTGGCCGGATATCACGATCCTCAAAAGAAACGGCTATCTGCCGTTTACCATGTAGGTCGCGACCTGATTTTGCTAAAGACAAATTAAGCCCTTGTCAGTGAACCGATCGCTATCGTTCCTTTGGCCAAAACAAGACGATGCCAGTCAAAAACCGCCTGCCTTTTGAAAGGCCATCAAAGCCATCATTACTTTGTATCTAAGAAAGGTGCTATGTAGGTATGTACCAGTGTCGTTACGCAGCTACGCTGACATACGCGTATCCAAATGCATGCTGAATTGTATTGGCATATCAAGTTGTACTAGCGTGACGAGCTATATGCGTAATGCCACAGGCAAGTAGCACGGAAACTACACATGGATGTAGTTACAGAAAGCTTCACATACCCTGATATATAACTACCTCAATCAATATGTATATGCCTCCTTGCGCCATTAGATTGCTACATCACTGTAGAGGAACACAGAAGAGTATTTAAAAAAAGATAGATATGAAAACATACAGAAGTACTTTATTGGTCGCCTTCGCCTCACAAAAAGGGGGCGTTGGCAAAAGCACCTTCACAACACTGCTTGCCAGTACGATGCATTACCGATTAGGGTACAATATTGCTGTAGTGGACTGCGATTTTCCGCAGTACAGTATTGCTCAGATGCGGGAGAGGGATCTGAAAACCATTATGGAAAATATGGCTTTCAAACAGGCGGCGCATCGACAATTTAAGGCGTTGGGAAAGAACGCTTACCCTATTCTGCAGGTTAAGGCAGACAGCGCATTAGCGGCGGTACAGGAACTGATAACGTCATCTCACGAGCATTTGGATGTAATCTTTTTTGACCTGCCCGGCACAGTAAATTCGGCGGGAATCATTACCGCGCTGGCCGGTATGGATTACCTGTTTATCCCCATAACTGCTGACCGCATTGTCCTGGAAAGCGCTTTGGTATTCTCACAGTTGATCACCGATGTGCTCATGGTACAGGCCAATGTCAATATTAAGGAAGTTCAGCTATTCTGGAACCAGGTGGACGGCCGGGAGCGGAGCCCTCTATACAATCGCTATGGCGAATTCATACGATCGCTCAACCTTAACCTGATGGTGTCTGCCGTGTCATCGAGTGTCCGTTTCAAGAAAGAGAGCGAAACGGACCCCAAGGCAACATTCCGCTCTACCTTGCTGCCACCTGACGAAAAACTCCTGCAGGGCTGCAACCTCAATCTGTTTATCGAAGAATTTTTAAGACTCCTTAAATTGTAGACGATGGAAAATAAAAATAAAAGAAAGGAAGAGGAGATCGATGAGCAGCAACTAATGTCCATTATGGCAGGAGGCGTCCGAAAGGAAGGCATAAATATGGGCATGGCTGAACGGGAAAGTGGTAAAAATGCAAATAATCCCAAAGAAATTAGAAATAAGAGGGGCGCTGTAATTGAGTCCGCCGACTATGAAACATTATTTTTCGGGAATGCCGAAAGTAATGCCAGAAGCGGAAAATCAGTTTACATCCGGCCAGAATTCCACGAGCGGCTTACCAGGATCGTTCAGGTTATCGGAGAGGATAAAATCAGCCTGTATTCTTACCTTGATAATGTCCTTCAGCATCATTTTAGTGAGTTTGCAGAGCAGATAAAAAGGAGTTATGATGACAAATATAAACCAATACTATAATATGGAAACTACAATTATTGCACTGCTGGTTGTTGCGTTGGCTGTCCTAACGGCTTATATTATAGTGACCCGCAGAAAAGACGTTAGCGACATTGATGAAAGCAACCATCAGGCGAAAGCCCTGCCGGACATAGTTGGAAGGCCAAAGAAAGGTAAAATCTACAAAACGACAAACAATAACAATCACACTCAAATCAGGGCGAAGGATGAGAAAATAGACAATATAGTGCCCTTTAACACAGACAAAACTCCAGTAATTCATAACAAAGAAAGCAATGAGTTTGCCGGTGCACACCTAGATTGGGAGGATGAAGAAGAGGAAATGCAAAGGATTACGGCTTTCAATGCAAATGGAGGATTTGCGACAGGGGTCACCTTTGATGAACTTGCCACCGCAGCCAAGCTCCTACAGCGCCAAAGTATAGAGGCATCCGAGAAACAAAATGCGGCTAAAGTGTTCTCGAAGATCGATGGCACAGAACTTTTGGATTTGCTTGAAAGTAGGCTTGGTGATGCTTCAAAGAGGATTGCAGTGCTGTTGGACAAAGTATCTTCCACCTAGGTTGAAAAAAATTCTTCCTTTATGTGGATAAATTAGGAAAAGAATTTTGGAACCCTGGATTTTTCGTAAAATTTATTTCGTAAGCGGATTTAAGAGAATAAATGTCTAATTATTGTTAAAATAAAAGTTATTTACGTTATTTGATTGGTAAATTGAATTTTAGCAAAATGAATATCAAAAGCGTAACGATAAAGAATTTTAGAAACTTCAGAGATTTTACAATTCAATTCTCACCAGGGTTTCAGACAATTATTGGTGAAAACAATATTGGCAAAAGTAACCTATATTGGGCAATCCGTATACTACTTGACCGCGACCTGTCGTTTAATTCACGGAGATTGGATATAAAGGATTTTCATGGATTCAAAAAAACGGTGGGAATTGAAGACCATATTATAATCAGTATTGAACTTTATAGTGATGACCTGATGTCATTCCCAACTTTTCATTCGTTAAAGACAAGCGATAAGACGGCGCGTGTTACTTATCTTTTTGCACACAAGTGTAAATTTGATGTGAATGAAGTAACACCTGCGGATATTGATTTAACACAGTTTAAATGGCAGCTATTTGGCGGTGGCAATACTTTAGAGATGGATAAAATCTTGGAGCTGGATTCAATTCGCTTGTCTGACTTAGACGGCATAAATCTTTACTATATCAACGCTTTCAGGAATATTAATGCCGACCTTCATGGCAGCACTAAATCGCTCCTAAGTAAATATTGTCAGTCCAGAGTAGATACGGAGAGTGAGCTGGGGCAAGTTAAAACCATCCTGAAGTCGTCAGGCGATGAGTTAAATGAATTGCCATTTATTCCGGATATAGCTACAAAAATTCACGAAAAAGGCAAACACATCGCAGGAAACTATTTTTCGTTTCCTGTATCAATCAGTTTTTTATCAAATTATGATATTGACGCTTGGAGCCAGCTCAATTTATATCATAGCCTCGGCACGGATAATAATGCTCCTATCCAGACTTTGGGGTTGGGCCAAAAAAATATACTTTACTTAAGTCTTTTTATAGCAGAATTGGAAAATTCCAGCAGCAAGCATGAGATTAACCTACTTCTTATTGAGGAACCTGAAGCGCACCTTCATCCCCAGCTGCAGAAAATTCTTTTTGCTAATTTGCAGGATTTAAAAACAACACAGATTCTAATGACATCTCATTCAACTCACATTGCGAGTGATTGTGATTACAAGAACTTAAATATCTTGTACAGAAATAGCGATAATAAAGTCATGTCTTTTGCGCCATTTGAAGATACATTATTGACAGATCGCGAAAAACTTCTCTTAAAACGCTATTTGGATGCCACCAGAAGTGAGATGTTTTTTGCCTCAGCACTTATATATGTTGAAGGTGTTGGTGAACAATTTATCATTCCTGCCATAGCCAAACATTTATATGACCTGAATGTCACTGAACATAATATATCTGTTATTCCTATCCATAGCCGTTATTTTGATCCCTACCTAAAGCTCGTTTATAACGCGAACCTTGAAATTCCGGCAGTCGCAATTATAGATGGGGATAGTGATGAGTTGGATAATGAAGAAGATGTAACTACAGCCATTACCAATGCTAACAAATTTGCTGTGGAAAACCGTGTAATGATTTCAGCAGGAAATAAAACGCTGGAAATCGACCTGTTTCCCTCGAATGCAGTTAATAATGAATACTTAAAGAAAGCATTCATCAACTTGGGCCATGAAAAGTCGTATGATAACCTTATCGAAACTACAAAGGATAATCCAGAGCTTTGGCCGCGTGAACTTATTAAACGAATTGACAATACAATTACCAAAGGCCGCTTTGCGCAGGAATTGAGTCTTTTGATTGATGACAAATTTGCAGTTCCAGAATATATTGATAAAGCGATAAGGCATATTAAAAGATGCAAAAACATTTAAAGATGCTGAATAACTCTCAGAAGAAGGTCGCTTTAGCACTGACAGACAATACGATTGTCAGTGCTTCTCCCGGAACAGGGAAAACCAAAACGCTTGTAGCAAGGGCCCAAAGGAAACTTGTGACCTTGCCCAAGCATAAGAAGCTGGCGCTCATTACCTATACCAATGCTGCCGCGGACGAGATTTCAGACAGGCTAAATGCCGGAAGCAATGAGGCATTTATTGGTACCATTCATCGTTTTTGCTTGGAATTCATTCTAAGGCCTTTCGGCTGGATTTATCATTGGAATAAGCCAAGAGTGGTTGCGTTCGGCGACCTGCAGACATTTCTTCAGGAAAACCAACAAATTCAATTGGGTGAAAACCCAATTGATGAGCTTAACAAACTAAAGAAAACCATAGATGGTGAACTAGACCTATCGGTGGAATGGGACAACGTGTCACCGATTAAAAATGTTGCGGAATTATATTACGCTTTTTTGGAAAGCAAAAAAGCTATAGATTTCAATGAAATTCTTTACCGGTCTTACAAACTTATTTCAGAGAATGAATTTATCCGCCAATCCCTTGCAAACAAATTTTATGAGATAGCCATTGACGAATTTCAGGACACCAATATTTTTCAGTACGAGATATTCAAGGCCATTGGCGCATTTAACCTATGCACTTTTTTCATAGTGGGCGATGAAAAGCAAAGGATATATGCTTTTACAGGAGCAATTGAAAATGCATTTGAGCGGGCCTCAGCAGATTTTGGTTCTGAAATCCATTTGCTCGATACCACATACCGCTCGACAAATAATATTGTTGCAGCATACTCATGCCTATTCGAGAACCACCCCAAGCTGGAAAACGAATCAGAATACAAAGACACAGACATTAATATTGTTTTTGGCAGAACGACAAATGACACAAATAATAAATACATTGAAAATTGTATCAATTGGCTTATAGAAAATAAAATTCCTCTATCAGAGATTGCGATTTTAACCCGAAGCTGGAGAGATGCATATTTTATCAGCCAATACCTTCGAACGAAATTCCACGTCGTTGGTATGGGTGCCTTGCCGCATAAGAGCTCCCCTACATCCTCCTTTACCTTGCTCAAAAGCATTAGTCGTTTTCTGGTGTCGTCGAATATAAAGCATTTGCGCAGTATTAAAAGAAATTTGGAATTTCATGTTCTGGAAAATAACTTATCACTTTCGGAGAAAGAGCAGTCTTACGCCTTAAATAATATGATTGCCTTGATTAAAAGGGTTGAACCTGAAGCATCACTCATTGACGGGCTGCAACAAATAAAGGATGTCTTTGATGCTGTTTTTAAAACGAGCCATTCAGATTTGGAAGAACTAATTTCGCAAATTCAATCAGAAGAAGGCAAACTTTGGACATTGGATAAATATATTAAAACGATAGCTGGTGTTGATGGAGTTACTATTAACACTATTCATCAGGCCAAAGGTCTGGAGTATGAGGCCGTGATCCTAAATAATGTCAGTGAGAATAAAATTCCCTTTCAGCAATATTTAGGCAGACGGGGCAGCGACTATCTTTATGCCAATCTGACTAAAGAGAATCTCACGGCAGGAAGAACCTTACTTTATGTAGGTGTCAGCAGGGCAAAAAGGGTTTTAATAATTACACATGGCTATAAACAATCAATGTTTCTGCCCGCTATTGCCGCTACAAATAGTAAAGGTTGACTAATTACCTACGTTAGCCCATAGTTATTACTGAAGATATAGTTGGCATTTCATGGTGATTTATTTAAACCGGGTAAAAGGGGGGTTACGTGTTTATCATCAGAGTCACTTCAGGATATTCTGGGAGAAGATCAAATCCGTTGCCCATTTTCCTCAAAGATACCTCTCATATCCTCTTTGAGCAACTGCAAAACCCAGTTCCTGAGCACGCAACGCTCATCGATATTTCGCTCATTGAGCCAATTTGATGACTTTATCGGGTCCGAGAAATGTATTATCGAATCCAGGGAAAACCCACGAAATGACTTTACGCCTCCCTCGAATTTGGACTTATCTCCAAAGGGTACCAATTCTTTAAAATTGACGGTCAATTTTCCGGATCTGGATGGCCTGCGGCCAAAAAAGCCCCAGTTTCGGACATCTGAATCCTTGGTCAGGAAAAAATAATCATGAGGCATTGTCGTATAAAAATCAAACCGTTCTTTGAAGGTAGGGAAATAGAACTCAACAAATTCACTGTAGGATTGTTCTAAAAGCCTGAAAAACGCTTCGACGTATAATTTTGCATTTTCAGGGCTGTATTGCGCCGGCCTGATTTTTCTAAGATTAAATTCTCGAATCTGCTGGTGAAACAGTGTCGTCTCTGCGATAGTCTTGTCGGGAAGCGGCAGCAAGTGCTCCCTTATCTCGACGATGCCTTTATCCAGCAATAGGTCAACAATCCTGAGAAGCGTTTCCAAAGGGGTGTACTCACCATTGACATAATAGGTAGGCAGGATAAGATTGTCCGTAACGGCTTTGTCCACCATGGATTCAACATCTCTCGGCGCGGTGCCGTTGCCTTTGTAATAATTAGTGGCCTTAAGCCTGTACAGTTTGGTCTGTAAGGTTTTCAGGTCAAGGGGATAAAGTGGCTCAGGCCTTGGAAGATAATAGTCCTCAAAAACATAGTTGCAGCCCAGTTTCTTATGGCTATTGTACAAAATTGCGACGACAGCTTCTTTCAGCAGCGTTGCTGAGCCATGGGTTACGAACTTGCCCTTGTGTAATATTTCCTTAAGCTCTTTAAATACATTCTCAGCGATGGTCTTATGCTGATCCGCAATCATTATCGTGCTGTTGCCACCGTATATCGTGCTGACCCCCATCTCGAAAAATAAATCATGGCGGTCGCTCAATCCAAAATGGTCCAGATCCTCGTAAGCAACCTTATCTGATGTTCCGGCTGGGAGGGGATAGAGCGCATAGCCATCCTTTCTTAAGAGGTCTTTTGGGAGTACTATCCCGATTTCGCCAGCGGTTTTCGGGTCAAACATCTCTTTGAATGGTGCCAGGTGCGTGTCGAGATAGGCATTATACCCCTCAATATACGTACGTGCCTTATCTCCCTTAAACCTGCGGATAATGTCCAGGTGTTCAGATGATGCATTTTCTATGTAGAATGCAATGGCACTTTGCCCGATATGATTTGCATAAAAATCAGAGAGGATATCATACAGTTTGTCAGCCTTCAATTTATCCAGCCTGTACGTATGAAAACCTATGATGTAATCCCTTATTTTCGAGTAGTAAAACGACACATGGTATGAGTCCTCCCTCGCAGACTTAATAAGTATATTTCTGGTAAAAAGGTCTTCTGGCAAGTTTCCATCCGATTCGAGCTCCAGATGATCAAGGAGTTGTCCAATTTCGAGCCCGTCATCCTTAAAGATTTCCATAGTGGTGTATTGGTGGCTCATCAATGCCTTTGCAATTTTTGCCAGGTTCCGTACTCCTGTCTCAAAACTGATACCAGCTTTATCCAATGACTGTCTGAGGTATTTGCTAATCAGTTCCTTATCACTTATTGTGTCTGGAATCTCTTTATCGGTATAAACTTCGCTGAATATTTTCAAAAAGAAGCCATTTCTCAACTCTTTGGACAATGACTTTGAGATGGCGCCCCTAAAGCCAAAGGCACTTTTATATATGGGTATGATCGCCTTGATTTCATGATCGTTAAAATCCTCCAGGACAAAACCAGGAAGATTACCTTCAGGTGTCACTATTCCGTGAGTTTTGCCAAGTTCCTCGAACAGATGCGTTTTCGTATTGCGGATGAGCACAAAGTCCTTCCAGACGTTTGTCTTGCAGCTGATGCATATCTTCACCTTATCTAGATTTCGGGCAGCCAGTGCCATTTCACTCAGCTCTACCGCAAGATTTGGATATACGTTCTCGTCAATGGCGTCGATGAAGATCAGGATGTTCCTGTCTATTTTCCGGCCTATCTCATCAAGTTTTTTTAAGATGATATCACTTTCGTTCCTGCTGGAAAAAAAGAGGTTAAGATCTCGAGCGATATATTCCTGAGGAGAACCGCCAATGATGGTGCCATTGTAAAAGAAAACGAATGCTTCTTCAAGATTCTGAAGCGCGAGGGAGCACATCGCTCCGGTCTTACCTACCCCGGCAGATCCGGTTATCGCAAAAACTTTTCTATCCCCCACAAGGAAGTCTGTAAAGCTCTTTTGCAGGTCCTCCCGTGTTACATGAAGCTCCCTGATAAATTTGGAAAGCGGATTATGAATGTCGCCTATAACTGATCCCATTCGGTTTGTAACCTGAGCTGCACAGAAGGCCTTAAGGTTTTCGGGTGAGAAAGTGACAAAATGCTTAAGGGCCTCGTACCGTATGGACAAATCCTCGTCAAGTCCGAGACTACAGCCATTTCTCCAAAAAAGTGACTGCTCGGATATCCGGCCTGTCAATTCCGTTCTTGATATGGTGTCAAAGATTTTTGTTGTCTTCCCATTAGTGATAATCGCAAAGGGTGCGATGTTGTCCTCAAGCAGACGGGCGTATGATATCCCCTGATCTATATCGGCCTTTGTGATGTTGACTGATGCTTTTTTGAGCTCGATAACGAACAGATTTTTCCCATCTCTTTTGCAAAGTATATCAGCCCTTCCCGTAATTGTGCGGAGTGATTTTCCAATACGAATGGAGAATGATCTTTCCAGTTGTATCTCTGAAACATCAAAACCTAAATCATTGAGATAAGGCAGCAACAATTTTGCTCTTACGTCTTCTTCGGTCATTAATATGTTTTCAGTCATACTATCGTCATTTTGCGACTGGGTTTTACTTTTTCGACTCAATCTGTGGAAGAGTTGTTTAGCTCGGTTACGAATTTATGAATTTAATGGTCGCCTTAATATATAACGCTTGGTATTTTGGAACCAAACTGTGCCAACCGCTACCGCATCGCATTGCTGACACCTCTCCCTACGGACCTTTGCAGTAATCCTGAGCCGTTCAGGTAATTACTCAACTTTAATTTGGTAAATGTTATGGAAAAGCAACCCAAAGAATTATGTCTTTTAGCAGCGATGCTGTTATGGGCAACGGCAGTCCTCGCCCAAGGCGACGGCTCTGCCGGCATCACTGAGGCAACAGAGATGGTCACATCCTACTTTGACCCTGCAACACAGTTAATTTACGCCATTGGGGCAGTCGTTGGACTGATCGGCGGCGTAAAGGTGTACAACAAATTCAGTAGCGGGGATCCCGATACCAGCAAAACTGCCGCCAGCTGGTTCGGGGCTTGTATTTTCCTCATCGTAGCAGCAACAATCTTAAGGTCATTCTTCCTTTAAAAGTTTTGTTATGAATAGCTATAACATAAACAAAGGCATAGGAAGGACCGTCGAATTCAAGGGATTGAAGGCGCAGTATCTATTCATTTTTGCAGGGGGGCTGCTGGGCATACTCATTCTTGTCATGATTCTGTATATCGCAGGGATGAGCTCATATCTCTGCATAGGGGCAGGGGCTGGCAGTGCCTCGCTGCTGGTGTGGCAAACCTTTGCCCTTAACAGGAAGTATGGCGAGCATGGGCTGATGAAACTGGCAGCCAAAAAAAGGCATCCGGGTTACATCATTGCGAGAAAGCGGGTTTTCAGGTCGTTACGTCGTAAACCTCAAAAAGAGACACGATGAGAAATACTTCCCGGATAACCACATTGGAGAACAAATTGCCGCTCCTGGCCGTAGAAGGAAACTGCATCCTAAGCAAAGATGCCGATATCACAGCCTGTTTCGAGGTCCATCTGCCAGAACTCTTCACAGTGGGTTCTGCAGAGTATGAAGCGATGCATGCAGCCTGGCATAAGGCTGTAAAGACGCTTCCAGACTATACTGTCGTGCATAAGCAGGACTGGTATAATAAGGAGAAATATACACCCGACCTTACGGAGGAAGGCGTAAGCTTCTTAGGCAAGTCCTATAAGCAGCATTTCAACGAACGGCCTTTCCTAAACCATTACTGTTACCTGTTCCTGACTAAGACCACCAGGGAAAGAATGCGCAGCCAGAGCAACTTCTCGTCGCTTTGCAGGGGTAAGCTGATACCTAAGGAAGCGAGGGACAAGGAAGCTGTACAGAGGTTTATGGAAGCAGTGGCACAGTTTGAACGCATTATAAACGACTCAGGGCTGGTGCGGCTGTCACGGCTTTCGGAGGAGGAGATTGTAGGTAGTGACCAGATGCCGGGGCTTTTGGAACAATATCTTACCCTGTCTACCGCGAAGGATGAGCCTCTGCAAGACATTGCCTTCACATCCGAGGAAGTGCGTATAGGAAATAAGCGGCTCTGCCTGCATACCCTCTCCGACACAGATGATCTGCCGGGGGCTGTAACAGCGGATACACGGTATGAAAAGCTCTCGACTGACCGCAGCGACTGCAGGCTGTCTTTTGCTGCTCCTGTAGGCCTGCTGCTCAGCTGCAACCATATTTATAACCAGTACCTATTTCTGGATAATAGCGAGGACAACCTGCAGAAGTTTGAGAAGTCAGCGAGGAACATGCATTCACTCGCTCGATACAGCCGAAGCAACCAGATTAACAGGGAATGGATCGAGCGTTACCTGAACGAAGCCCACTCCTATGGCCTCTCAAGCATCCGCGCCCATTTCAATGTTATGGCATGGTCGGATGAGGCAGCTGAGCTGAAACAGGTCAAGAACGACACCGGGAGCGCCCTGGCGCTGATGGAATGCAAGCCACGCCACAATACTACGGATACTGCCACACTTTATTGGGCAGGCATGCCAGGCAATGCCGGCGATTTCCCCAGTGAGGAAAGCTTTTATACATTCATCGAGCCTGCGCTATGCTTCTTTTCGCAGGAGACCAATTACAGGGATTCGCCGTCACCTTTCGGGCTAAAGATGGCTGACAGGCTGACCGGTAACCCCATTCATCTGGATGTTTCCGATCTGCCTATGAAGCGGGGGATTATAACCAACCGCAACAAATTTATACTCGGACCCTCCGGCAGTGGCAAGTCCTTTTTTACCAACCATATGGTACGCCAGTACTATGAGCAGGGCGCCCACGTGCTGTTGGTGGATACCGGCAATAGCTACCAGGGTTTATGCGAGCTCATCCATGGGAACACCAGGGGGGAGGACGGCGTGTATTTTACCTATACCGAAAACAACCCGATTGCTTTCAACCCCTTCTACACCGATGATGGCCAATTCGACATTGAAAAGAGGGAAAGTATAAAGACACTGATTCTGACACTGTGGAAGCGCGATGACGAGCCGCCCAAGCGATCAGAGGAGGTGGCCCTTTCCAATGCGGTGAGCGGCTATATCGAAAATCTCAGGCATGATCAGGCTAACCCTTCTTTCAACGGCTTCTATGACTATGTCCAAAACGAATACCGGGAAGTACTGGAGCTGAAAAAGGTACGGGAAAAGGACTTTGACCTTGCGAACTTCCTCAACGTGCTGGAGCCCTATTACAAAGGTGGGGAATATGATTACCTGCTGAATTCCGATAAGCAGCTTGACCTGCTCTCCAAGCGTTTCATCGTCTTCGAGATTGATGCGATTAAGGACCATAAGATACTGTTTCCTATTGTGACCATCATTATTATGGAGGTGTTTATCAACAAGATGCGTAGGCTTAAGGGCAAAAGAAAGCTGATACTGATTGAGGAGGCATGGAAGGCAATAGCGAAGGAAGGCATGGCTGAATATATAAAGTACCTCTTTAAGACTGTACGGAAGTTTTTCGGGGAAGCTATTGTGGTTACCCAGGAAGTAGATGATATCATTCAGTCACCGATTGTAAAAGAGAGCATCATCAATAATTCGGATTGCAAGATTTTGCTGGACCAGCGAAAATACATGAACAAGTTTGATGACATCCAGGCTATGCTTGGCCTTACGGACAAGGAAAAGGCACAGGTGCTCTCCATCAATATGAACAATGACCCGACAAGGCTGTACAAAGAAGTCTGGATTGGGCTGGGAGGCACGCATTCGGCAGTGTATGCCACAGAGGTGAGCCTTGAAGAGTACCTGGCTTATACAACCGAAGAAAGCGAGAAGCTTGAAGTGATGGAGCTAGCTGCGGAGTTGGGTGGAAACGTTGAGCTGGCTATACGGCGCATTGCCGCGAGAAGAAGAGAGCAATAAATATAATCATAAAAATCAAAATCATGAAAAAAACAATTTATTTATGGTGCGCAGCATTACTATTAATTGCGGCACCTTTGAGGGCACAATGGGTCGTTAGCGACCCGGGCAGTTATGCTCAGGGAATTATCAATACCGCCAACCAGATCATTGAGACCTCGGCGACGGCAAGTAATACACTAGACAGCTTTAAGGAGATCAAAAAAGTGTATGATCAGGGTAAAGAATATTATGACGCCCTGAAGTCGGTAAACAATCTTGTAAGGGATGCCCGCAAAGTACAGCAGACCGTCTTGTTGGTGGGTGAGATTTCTGATATGTATGTGACCAATTTCGGGCACATGCTCAACGACCCCAATTTCAGTCCACAGGAGCTGAACGCAATAGCCTTTGGCTATTCCAAATTACTCAACGAGAGCACAGCACTGCTTGACGAACTCAGCCAGATCATTAATGCTTCCACACTGTCGCTTAATGATAAAGAGCGTATGGACATCATCGAAAGAGTTTACAAGGAGGTGCGGGACTATTACAACCTGGTACGCTATTACACCAATAAGAACATCTCGGTAAGTTTTGTCAGGGCCAAGAAGCGCAACGATACACAGCGTGTGCTGGAACTTTATGGCACATCAGGCCAAAAATACTGGTAGATGGTACTGCAAGTAGAATTCAGCAACCTGCATGAGATGCTGCGCACGCTCTATGAGGAGATGCTCCCGCTCTCGGCAGAGATGGCAGCTGTGGCCAAGGGGGTTGCAGGACTAGGTGCACTCTTTTATGTTGCCCTTAAAGTCTGGCAGGCCCTTAGCCGTGCGGAACCGATAGACCTCTTCCCGTTACTCAGGCCGTTTGCCTTGGGGCTGTGTATCATGTTCTTTCCGACTATGGTGCTGGGGACGTTGAATGCTGTGCTTAGCCCGGTTGTTACCGGTACGCACGGGATACTTGAGGGCCAGGTCCTTGACCTCAATGCCCTGCAGCAGCAGAAAGACGAATTGGAAAGGGAAGCAATGCTGCGGAACCCTGAGACGGCGTACCTGGTATCGGATGAGGAATTTGACCGCCAGCTGGAAGAGCTCGGTTGGTCACCTTCAGACCTTGCTGCCATGTCCGGCATGTATTTGGAGCGCGAGCTCTACCAGGTCAAACAGGATATCAGGAATGCCTTCAGGGAATTTTTGGAACTGCTGTTTCAGGCCGCTGCGCTGGTTATTGATACCATACGGACATTTTTCCTGATTGTGCTATCCATACTGGGGCCTATCGCGTTTGCGATATCGGTTTGGGACGGTTTCCAGTCCACGCTTTCACAATGGCTCACACGCTACATCAGCGTATATCTGTGGCTGCCAGTTTCCGACCTGTTCAGCGCAATGCTGGCAAAAATACAATCGCTAATACTTGAGCGGGATATTGAGCAGCTCGCAGACCCGTCCTATATCCCGGATACTTCCAACGCTGTGTACATCATCTTTATGATTATCGGCATCATCGGCTATTTTACGATACCAACCGTCACAGGCTGGATCATTCAGGCCGGCGGCGCCGGAAACTATACGCGGAACGTGAACCAGGCCACACAGAAAGCGGGCAGCCTTACAGGGGCGGCGACCGGTGCTGCTGCAGGCAATATCAGCGGCAGATTGATGAACCATTAATTTTTACAATTACTACTATGGAATTTAAATCATTAAGAAATATTGAAAACAGTTTCCGGCAGATCAGGCTCTATGCGATAATCTTTGCCCTTGTCTGCCTTGGTTCCTCGGGATATGCAATATGGGAATCTTACCGGTTTGCAAAGGAACAGCGCAACAAGGTATATGTGCTGGATCAGGGTAAGTCGCTAATGCTGGCACTCTCACAGGACGCGGCTATTAACCGGCCGGTAGAGGCAAGGGAACACGTTAGGCGCTTCCATGAACTGTTCTTTACCCTTGCGCCTGACAGGGCAGCTATCGAAAGCAATATGAAAAGGGCTTTTACCCTGGCGGACAAGAGCGCCTTCGATTACTACAAGGACCTTTCTGAGAAAGGCTATTACAACCGCATCATATCCGGGAATGTGCAGCAACGCATTGAAGTAGATAGCGTAGTATGCAATTTTGATGCCTATCCCTATGTGGTACGCACTTATGCAAAGCAATTCATTATCAGGGCCAGCAACGTTACCCACAGAAGCCTGCTGAGCTCGTGCCTGCTTGTTAACTCGGTCCGTTCGGACGACAACCCGCAGGGATTTACGATTGAGCAATTCCGTGTGCTGGAGAACAGGGATGTGGAAACCATTGAACGGCAATAGCGCAATTATGGAGAAGTTTAAACATACAATAGTTACTTGGCAGGACAGGTTGGACTGTCGATGGAGAGCGTTGCCTGTACCACAGAAACGGCGTATTGTCATTTTCAGTTTTGCCGCATACCTACTGGTAACGCTTGCAGTAGTGCTTCAGGCAATGGGGATATTGGGGGCAGCGCATGATGAAGTAATGATTGAGCATATCCGTAACCCTTTGGCCAAGGATGCCGCAGCAAAAAATCAGATGCATATCAATTATCAACTTAAATATGAAAATAATGAAAGAGATTAAGAAAGAAAAGACAAGCTTTTTTGTCGCAGAAGAACCGGATCGTTCCGATGCTAAAGCTGGCGAGGTAAGAGACAGATTAAAAAAACCTTTGGTTTTTGGCATCATGGGAATCATTTTCGTTGCCTGCCTGTATCTCATTTTCGGAGGGAATAAAGAGCAGACCCTGAAAGAAGGATTGACGAAAGGAATAAATGATGCCGTGCCGCAGGCCTCAGGTGACGGCCTTCCCGAAGATAAGGGCAAAGCGTATGAGCAGGAAGCTCGCAGTCAGAAGGATCAGGAAAAGCGCGAAGCGCTCCGTACCTTGTCCGACTACTGGCATCCGGACACCACTGCAGTTAAACAAGGAATTGGTGCCGGGGCACAGATTAAAGGTTCTGAACAGGACAGCAGCCCTGCGAAACAGGCAATGGGAAGCTACCGCAATATGCAGCGGTCCATCGGTACTTTCTATCGGGACGATGCTGGAGGAGCTACGCTTCGGGAGGAGAATGAAAAGCTAAAGCGCAAGCTTTCCGACAGACAGCAATCAGACAGTAGCCCCGACCGCCTTGAGTTAATGGAACAATCATACCGGATGGCTGCAAAATATTTTCCGGGTGCCGTTACCGGTGGGGATACTCTTTCAAAGTCCTCAGGAAAAAAGGAAGAAGAAATCCCTTTTTTAGAAGTGCTCCCGCAACGTAAAGCGATTGTGTCAAAGCTTCCCCAGCAGATGCCGCCAATGGAGGTATTGCAACGCTATGTAGAGAGGGGTAGGGCTTTTGAAGGCACTGACGACGTAGAACAGCAGGTGCAGCCTGCCAACAGCCTCAGGGCCTGTATCGATAAAGAGCAGAAGATAACAGGTGAGGGAAGTGTGCAGTTACGGCTGCTGGAGTCTGCCAGAATTGGGCAGGCGATCCTGCCCAGAGGCACAATAGTTACCGCGGGGGCGAAATTCCAGAACAGCCGCTTGCAGCTCCAGGTAGTATCTATTGAAATCCAGGGCAATATTTTCCCGGTCAATCTTCTTGCTTATGATCTCGACGGGCAGAAAGGACTCAACCTTCCTTATGCGGCAGAGGTAACCGCCTTGAACGGCACCCTGTCCAACATGGGGAATTCTGCGGGTGGCGGAATTACGATCAACAGGTCTGCCGGGCAACAGCTGACATCAGATGCAGCGAGGGGACTTATCCAGGGCGTCTCCGGCTATTTTTCGAAAAGGGTTAAGCCTCAAAAAGCAACACTTCGCGCTGGCTACCAATTATTCCTTGTATCAAAAGAACAATAACTTAATACTAATGCTTTATGAAACTACAGACTTTTCAATCTTTTTTAGCGGCTATCATTATTGGCATAGCTGCATGTGGCAACGTCTCAGCACAGGATGCTGATGCAGTAGCTTTGGGCGCTATAACGCCCTATGATATAGAGGTTACTTATGACAAGACCTCACACATTATTTTTCCATCCGGGATACGGTATGTCGATTTGGGCAGCGATAATATCGTGGCAGGCAAGGCAGAAGATGCTGACAATGTACTACGCATAAAAGCATCGGTTACAGGTTTCGAGCAGGAGACCAATTTCTCGGTAATTACAGAAGACGGTAATTTTTACGGATTTAATGTCTGCTATAGCGATGCACCGCTCATATTAGGCCACAACGTTGCAAAGGGTGGCAGGATGGCTGAACGAGCAAAGAATGGCGATGTTCGTTTTGAGGAGCTTGGCGCAACGCCTGCTTCACTCACGGGGCTCATAATGGCCGCACTCTATGATAAGGATAAGAAAACGGTGAAGGGTATCAAGTCAGAAAGTTATGGTATAGAATTTAGCTTGATAGGGCTGTATGTACACAATGATAAATATTATTTCCATATGGCTTTGAAGAATGCTTCGAATATTCCCTACAGTATCGATTATATAACTTTCAGGATAGTTGACAGGAAGGTCGCTAAGCGCACTGTAAGCCAGGATATAGGGATCGACCCGCTGCGCTACTACAGGCCATTGCTGCCTGTCCCGTCTAATAAAGTAGAAAAAAACATCATTATGCTGGATGTGTTTACCCTTACCAAAGGACAGATGCTGGAAATCGAATTGGTCGAGAAGAACGGCGGCAGGGGGCAGGTACTGAAGCTGAGGCATGGTGACCTGCAGCAGGCGCAGCCCTTAGAGAAGCTTCGCCTTAAGTTTTAGGCAGGCAATGCAGGGCAGCCACATTGCAGGTTTACTTAAACCTTGCTATCTTTGTTGTAAATATTGAAAATCTTAAAGTGTTTTTGCTTTAAGTCTCGTCACTGAAAACTGGTAATTTTTAAAGACTTCGAGACTAAGTAGAGACGCTCATGCTACGGCGTGGGCGCTCGCTTATGTGAAGTCTAGGTATACCAGTGCCTCAGTGTCCGTAAGTGTAGTAGTCTGCGCCTATTTTTTTTTTACAAAATTATAGATGATGGCTGCAATGCTTACCAAAGACGGATTCATTAGTACTAATAGGCATGGTAAACGCAAAACTCCACATGAAGCTTTTGGAAAGTGATTTTTCTTTTAGCAAGCGTATGCGAAATTTTTTCTTATTCATGGAATTCACGACCGTTGCCGACCTAGTAGCAATTCCCTTGGAAAAATTTACGTGCTTTAAGGGGTTTAAGCTAAAATGTAAACAGGAACTTATAGCATTCATCAAATTCGAAGGCTTGGAAAACCATTTTGAAGGATTTTCCAAATGGAAAAGCAGTCCTTAGATTTTATTATTTGGGTAATTTTGCGTGGTCTATAAATTCGCGATTTTCATCAAACAAAAATGTATAACGGCCTTTTTTTATCGCGCTTAGCAATTTTTCTTCTTCGTTTGGATCAATTTTTCCCATCATAGGTACACAGCACTTGTAAATTATCTCACCTAAGGAAATGACTTCGTCCTGTATTCTTCTTACATCAAAAATTTCGGGAGGCTTGGTGGCCATTACTAACTTATTGAGAGTCTTATTATATAGTGTATAGAACTCTGGACGTTCTGTAAGGTTACAATTTATATAAGCAAAATGCGAAAAAATTTCCCTCAGCTGCAATCGTGTCGGGGCAGCTGTAATCCTTTTCAGATCGTCATATATTGCCTGTGCAGCTCCCGCATCGTTTAACACGCAGATAATGGCTATCTGATCTAACATCAGCATTACTGCCTGTCCAAGATTATCAGATATATAATCAAATTTATCCGCGATAGTTGAATTGTCCGGATAATAAACTGGAAAGATGCACATTGAGCCATAAGTACGTCCATCGGCAGACGCTCCGGTAAAAAATCTTCGTAATATGCAGTGCAAATGATGGTAATCGGCCCAATTATACCTTTCTCCGATTTTATGATTCTCGGTGTCGTACCTTAAATGCCATGAATGTTCCATATCCCTGATATGGGTTTTAAAATATATCAATGCGCACCATTCAAACAGTAATTTTATGTAATCAGGATGTCGGTTTAATTCGCAAGTAAATTGATAATAAGGCAGCTGAAGTAAACTGCTTACAGGGATTTCAATATTTCTGCTCAATGCTGTATTGCATTCCTGACAGCAGGATATTTTATATCTTGAATAAACCGATTTTACTCCGTTAGGAAGAGTTATTGTCTTATCATGCAGGCTAAGCCACTTTAATAGCCAATTAGGAAATATATGTTCATTGTTGAATGTTTTGGAACCTTTTTCGGCCCCGCATATGAAGCAATTGCCGCCAATGACAATCTTGTCGATAAAGTCTTCTGCGGAGAAGTAGAGTATTTTACCATCTGAATCCCGAACAGTTTTCAATTGATTTTCCATACCATATTATTTGTATGTTCGTAGCCTCATTGCTTTACAAATTGCTTTCAGCGATTTCATACTATTGCTGTTCCAGTAATCTGTGTGTCCTTTAGGCAAAATAAGCGAACCTTTTCGTTTAATTTCGACATCATTGATTCCCGCACCAAATAGTGGCGAGATTGCACCACCAATGTAGTCAGACGAGAAATAGATATTTGTCCAGCGGGTAACGGCAAACGGGGCACTGTGGTGCAAAAATTTCAGGCTTCTCATTTGTCCATTGACAATGTACGGCTTTGAATTGTAATGCATTAAATTCCCTGGCTCATCACAGACAGGCGGGCATGTAGGAAACTCCCTCTCAATTTTAAGCTGGTCGAGCGATATGTTATTTGGGATAAGATAATCCGCATTGCACAGGGGAGATCCAATTGTTATAAAGTCGGATATGAGCCATTTATTTCCAATCGCTTTTTGCTGCTTCCAACATTTAAATTGAAGTTCATGAAATATATCGGCATTCAATACAGGATTGGATTTTAGGTATTCTTCAATTGCTCCAATACCCCTTTGGTTGATTACTAAGGGGCTGTTGTGTGTCTTATAATATTCTACCCACAAGAGGCGGATTAGGTCATAAGCGATCACTGAGCCAAGGCTGTGACCGACGATAATTATCCTCTCATAACCGCTGTCCTGCATATCATGCAATTTTCGTAAAAGGGAAAGACCTTGACTACGTATGTTACTCCTCTCTGATATATTGTCAGGCGTCGGAGTAAAATATCTTCCGGCATCTCCAGCACTGTTAAGGAAAGAACTTTTAAAAAAAAGCAGTAAGACTGATAGAAGGGTCGAGAAACCAGTAAGGGCAAGTAGTGAAGCCATCATTTTGCTCGCTGCCGGCCAAGCAATCAAAATCACTATTGCTGAAAGCGCCATGAAAAGCAACCCCCATATTATCCCCCAAATAATTTTAAGCCTTTTGGGAACCTTCGATGATTTTGTAAATACAAGTTTATAAAGCCATGACCAGATATGTGAAAACTTATTGTCCCTCATGTTGTGTGCCCAGTAGAATTCGTAAAAGTCAGTAATTGGCCGCTTCTTTGAACTACTTAGTGATATCCGTCGCGTCTCATAATTTTCAGAAGTTTTATCAGGCTTGCTTCGAGTAATTGTTTTTTTTTCAGATATATCGCTTTGCTGAAGGTAAGCCTTTATGTTTTCTACAAAAGGCCTCAATGTATCCATCGGTTTTTGTTCACCTATGCCATGTATGATGACTACTGCCTGCTTTGCCATGATAATTAATAGTAAGGGATTTAATTATAAAATTATAAATAAAAGTTAAATATAAGATACCCTTGAAGATTAATGTTGTGATACATATTAATGATAAAGATGTTATCTTTAAAGGTTTAAAATACCCATTTTTAAAATTATCATTTAAATAGTTTTAGGAATTGAAGTTAAACTTCAATCATAAAATAGAGCGCCCGCCCGGCAAGTGCAGCAGGGATTTTCCCGATGCTGTTGCCTGGGCGGGCGCACCGCTTCCAAAACGCAAAAAGGCTTTCCCGCCCAAAGCGGCGGGATTGCCTTTTTGCGCCGCCATGCGGGCTAATCAGCCAACCGCTAACGGTTGGCTGCGAAAATTCGCCAAATTCAAAAATACGCCCCGCTGCGTGGTCAGCCCCTGCCTGAAGCATTGCCATAGCAGGCTGCATCCCATCTGCGCTAATACGGAGTTGATGAACAAATCCTGTTTGTCGAGGGCTTCGGCAAGGGAGCAGCTTGGCGTACCCTCATCTTCCACATTGGAAAGCAGCCCTGCAAATTCTTCCGTTACCTGTGGCAGGCTTCCCACAGGGATGAACTTTGCTGATGCAGGCTGTTTGATGCTGCCGATAGTGGAGAGGATAACCTGACCCGTGTCCCTGCTGTTGCCGAAATCCATCCAGTAGCGCGGGCAGTCGTTATGGCTGCCGCGCGTATCGAGTTGGCTAAGGGCTTCGGCTATCGCGAAGCGGGCAGCAGCGGTGTCAACGCAGGAGATGTATATTGCGGCGCGGTGGTCAGTAGTGGCGGTGAAGGGCTTGGTAACCGCCTGCCATCCCGTGCCGAAAAAACGATTAGTGCGGGCTGTGAGTGCGGCGGCTTTATGCAGCCCGACCTCGCAATCCGCAAACAGCTGCCTGCCGCGGTTGGCATCGGTAATCACATCATCATCCCACAGGCTTACCTGAAATCCCGCATGCCCTAACTGTTGCAGGCTGTGGGACATCCGTGCAAGCCCTGTCAGCACCTGTGAGCCTGTGCCGCCTGCACCGATGAGGCAGACAGTTATGGGGTTGGTTGGGTTCAGCAGTTCGGGGGCTATGAAGTGCGCTTTAGGTTTTGAAGTTTCCATTAGAGTATATCTTTAAGAGTTAAGGAAGTTTTGGTCAGGGTATCGCAGGGAAAACGCTTGCCGCTTTGCATCAGTTCGCTGTACAGGCTTACAAGGTTTTGGGCTACGGGGTTGTGGTTGTCGATATGGTGGGAAAAGTTGCTGCCGAAAAAATAGCCTTGCCATGCCGTGATGAATTGTTCTAATGTTGCCGCCGAACTTATGCGCACATCTACCGTTCCCATACACACAAATCCTTGACGGTACAGGTTAAAGAAAGGGGCATTGTACAGCGGGGTAGTAGGTTTGGGCCTTGCTTTTGCGGCAAGGGCAAAGATTTGGAGTTCCTTTTTTGTGGCGCGCCATACAAGGGCAGGCAGCTGCATTGTACCGCTTTCTATGCCGAGGCTTTCGGCAAAGTAGAGCAGTTGTGGTTGTGGCTTGGTGTACCATACCACACTGCCATTGTCGGAGGGGTCGATGTGCAGAACATTGGCAGGCAGCACCCCTTCGGGTCGCAGGAATGCCTTGCCTGCCTGTTCGCGGGTGTCAAGTGCTTTAGCAAGGCTTTGCGCCTCGCGCACGGTTAGCGGGTGCGGATTGACGGGGCAACCGCTTTCATCCATATCGTAGTACTCGATATAGGGGCTTGCCGAGCCGCTTGCGGTAAAGACCACAAGGGCGGCCTTTGGGGTGTAGAGGGTGGTGTCAGGTGTCATAGCTGCAATTGTTTAAAAGGTAGCACAGTTCATTAATCAGGGGAAACAGGCGGCATTCATAGTCGAGGGTGTCGGTGGATTGCACCCTACCGTCAAAGCATTTGGTAAGGACAGGTTCCTGCATGGCAGCGCATTCGTTGAAATCCGTGTTAACGGCTTCCTCAACCCGCTGATAGAGCCACCCTTCCGTGGTCGCGACAAAGCTGATGTATTTCTCCATCGTAATGCAGTCATAGTCCGTGTAATCATCGTAGTCGAGGCTGTCAGGGTCAGGGATGCAGCTGCTGTCGGCGTGGCTGTACAATCCCGTTTTGGGAAAGTCCTGCCACAGGTCATAGAACTTTTGCGCAAGATGCAGGCATTCCCTGCCAAAGGCATCGGCAGGGGTAAAACCTGCAAGCCATTCGGCAAAACGATTAAGGGGTATGCTGCTCCACAGCCTGCGCCGCATCACCTCGCCATAGTGCAGGGCTTGGCGGATATCGGTCATAAAGCTGTTGTATTCCTCGGCTTCCCATTCGTCAGGCTCATAGGAGACCCATTCGGCAATCCTGTCGTAATTCCAACACAGGTAACCGTCATCTTCGGTATAGTAGGGTACGCCCGCTTTGCGGTAGAGGTAGGCAAAGATGCAGAGCAGCAGCCGTGCCTCCTTTCGCCGCTTTTTGTCCTGCATTAGGTAATGCAGGGGCAGCACGGGGATATAGAACAGGGTATTGGAGGTATCAAAACGCTCGTGGGCGGTGAGTAGGAAATCCCCGTCACTTTCCTCGAAGGCTATAGAAATCTGTTGTGGGTATTTGCCACGCAGCAGCCGCGCGGCTTCGTGCAGGGCAACGTCCCGCCCGTAGGGATAGGCAAAATGCTGCGTGTCGGCAGGGGCTATTCCGTAATGGCTGCACAAGAGGGCAAAGCTGTGGTAAAAACTATCCTTTTCCTGCGGGCTACCCGCTGTAGCCTGCCCCACGTAATGGGGCAGGATGCGGGTTTTCAGAAAACCATAGGCAGCAGCCCCGCAGGGGCTGACTGCATGCGGTCGGCAAGCACGTCTGCGCTGTCCTTCCTGCGGGAGAGGGAGAGCAGGAACTGCCCTGCGTTTTTGTGCAGCAGCTTTTGCCTTTGGCTTTTGGGCAACCGTAGCTGCCCCGATAAGAGGTGTTGCATGGCTCATCGTATTTCAATTAGGTTTAACCTTTAGTCCCCATTGTGGTCTCGAAACGGTATTGCACCGTATCGTCTTTAATTTCGGGTCCCACCGTCTTGGCGGTGGTCAGGGTCGGGTAGGAATGCGCGTAAAAATTCATCACGGCTTCCACGCTCCATTTCGGGTCGGGGTCTGAAAGGGCAACGTCATTGCCCTTCTCCCGCATCAGGAATACCCTCGGCATTATTGTGGTCTGTAACATCGTCATCGGAATTAGGTTCAACATCGGTTACTGTGTCAGGTTGCTCCGCCCCGAACAGGTCGGGGCTGAACTGCGCGGAGAGGGCTGCCCTGCGGCTGCGGATTTCCTCCGCTTTGTCGGGGAACTCGGAGGGCTGCGGCACTTTCATCCAAGCCTCCCTGAATTTGCCTTCCGCCTCGAGTTCATCCACTTTAGCCATGATGCCGCTGTATTTGAGGGCTGCCTTTTCTTCAGGGGTGGCAGGGGTTGGGCTTTCGGCTTTGGCAGTGGGGGGCTTCTCGTTTTTCTTTTTCTCCATAGCGGCGTTTTTCTTTGCCGCTTCCTGTCCTTTCAGGTACTGTTCCATATTGACAAGCAGGGCGGAGGTCTGCGCTACGGGTTCGGCAATCGCATCAAAGAAGCCCTCGCAGAGTTCCTTTGCGCTGCCTTTTAGGATTAGGGGCGGGATGTGGTTTTTGGCGGTATCGCCGCAGGCCTCATTTTGCAGCAGGACGGAAGCCGTCAGCTGCTCCCCGACCTTTTTAAGGGTAATGTTCAGGCAGCCATCAAAAGGGATAGCTGCGATGTGGGCAAAAAAATTAGTAACTGGCATAGCGGTTATTTTTGGGTTCTGCGTTGTCGTTCGGGGTTGCTTTCTATAACCCTCCTAATGAGGTTGCGGGCGGTCGTGGCATCAAAGTCGTCCTCGGCAGTCATTGCCACTTTTTCGAGCCTGTCGAAATACGGCAATACCTTTTTGAGTACGGTTATTGCCTTGCGTTCTGTGGTCTGTGCTAATACGCTCATAACTTTAATTTTAATGCAGCCCGCCACAATGGGCGGGGCTGCGGTTATACTTAGTTCAGTTGCAGGGCAGCTGCCCCGCTTTTCTCAAAATCCCTGCACAGGTCGAAGGCTTTTTGCCCGCGGATCTGTGCCGTGCCGCCGAGGCAGATGGATTTCAGTTTGTCCTCGCCTGTCTTAAAATTGCGCACGTTCTGATAGTAGCCCGTCACAGCGTTGTACGCCCCGAACAAAGTCCCTTTTGTGGTTACCATTGTTTGGGCATCGTCAGCCATGGCGTACTCATAAGCAGCTTCGCAGGCATTCTTATACATACTTGAAAGTTCGTCCTGCGCCCCTTTCTTGAGGAGGTCTAAAGTTCCCTTATTTGGGCATAAGGCTAACTGTATCAATTTTTTGACGTTCCTGTCATCAATCACTACTTTAGACCATTGATTGAAGATGCCTTCCAACTGTGTGGCAAGGGTATCGGCTACACCCATCACTTTGTGCGCCTGCTCGAGGCGTTCCTTAGCCCCTGCGGTGTGGCGTATGCGAACTACATTAGTTGCTGTCTTAAGTGCAGCGTTCAAGGTGTTTTGGCAGACGATGCGCACGGGGGTAAAGGCTGCGGTTATTGAACCGCTACCGTCATGCGATGTGGTCAGGAAAATGTACTTTTCGGTTACATCGTCCCCGTTGCCTACGCGGATATAGCCGGGCAGCTTGGCGGTAATAAAGATGCGCTCACCGTTGCCAAGCGCCCCCGCGGTCTCATAGAGGATGCCGTCCCCGCCGCCTACGATGGCATCAAAAAAGGCAAAGGCATCGGCGTTCTGCACGATTTGGTAATCTTTGCCCACAACACCGAAAACGGCTTTGGTGTCGGTGCGCATTGTAGCATATTGGTCGGGTATGGGGTAGGTTTCCAAGAAGCCGCCGCCTTTCGTAAAAATTGGTGCTTTAATCACTTCATAGTCCAGTCCTGCAAAGGTAATGGCTTCGCCGCTTGTCGGGTAGTTTTCAACGGTCTTACCCAATCCGTGCCATGCAGGCTGCTTTACGCTAAAGAAAGCGTGTTGCTCTGTTATTGTGTTGAAATTGATATTGTGTGCCATTGGGATTTCAATTAAAGATTAAACTAATTCAGCTTATTTAAAATGGGAGGTCATCGTCAGTGGCTGCGCTGTTCGGCACTACTTGCGCCTCATAAACCTCTGTTGATTGCACATTCGCTTCTCCTGTGGGTGCTGCCGCCTGTTGTGGCTGCTGTGTCGGGGTCTGCCCTTTGTCGCCGCCGCCGCTTCCCCCATGCAGGGTAATGGCTGCGGTGTGAAAGTTCAGCCCTGCTTTTGGGTTGCCGTCACCGTCAAGCCATGCACGGGTGCTGAGCCTTCCAGTCAGTTCTACAATGCTGCCTTTGGTCAGGTACTGCGCAATGCCTGTGGCAAGCCAGTAGGAGCAGTCAAAAAATTCGGTGTGGGTCACTTTCTCCCCGTTTTTAGGGGTGTAGCTGTCGTTAACTGCCACTGAAAAATTTACCACTTGTTTGTTGTTTGACAGGCTACGCACTTCGGCGTCCCTTGTCACTCTTCCGATAATGTTCATAATCGTTGAATTTAAATGATACAATCCTTTTGCATCTTCCTCCAATTTTCAATCGGTGACAGTCCTGCTCCGCTTGCGCTCCGCATAACTTTTTCCAAAAGAAAAACCGGAAAAAAGAAAGCAGATAAATAAGGTGCGTAAGGCGGGAAAACAAAAGGAAACGGAATAAGTCCCGAAGGGTGGATTTTTGAGTGTGCGAGCAAAGCCATTATGCCGTAGTCTTTTGAATTTGCCATCTAGCCTTGCGCGCGATAAATTAGCTGCCTTTTTATCGGTTTTATTGGAAAAGTTCCCTTTCTTTTTATCTTAGCCGGAAGGCTTAGATGCATCATAAATTCATTGGATAAGCGGATATGGATCTATTTGGGAAATCCATGTAAAATACCTATCGATGGGTATTTTGCATTAAAGGATAAAATTGTATATTTTGTCGGAAAATTACAGACATTGGAAACTGCACCTATCGCCAATTTTGACTTTATCAAGATCCTCAATGAAGACAGGACTTACAGGCTCCTGTTTCCGGCGAGGGAAGTTGGTATGGCCATCCTGGAAATTTATGAAGCGATAGGAAACAATCTTTATGAGGATAAGAAATTCACCGAGGCGGACCTCCATTTTGCTTTCAGTAAAGCTTACGGGGTAGGGGAACGTTATCCCAAAGAAGTTTATAGCGCCCACATCATGGATCTCCAGGAGTACTTCCTGGATTATGACCAGCCTACGCAAAAATACTTTTTTAAGGATTATGCCTTCAAGTTCTGCGAACATGCGAAGGCTACTTTGATAGGGGCTTTTAATCCCACCCGGATCCAAAATATCTGCAGCCATCTGAATAAATCGCTTCAGGAAAAGGAAACGGAGGAGGGGCTGATTTTCTGGCTGACGGAAGAATTTGTCAAATTCGAGCCCGACATGCGGGAACAGGTTGATTTCCTGGACAGGCAAATCGCTAATTCTATTGAGCAGCTCAAGCAGCGTACCTTGATTTCACAGGACAACTTCATCACGGTGCTGATCGCAACTAATGACAACCTCGCCTTATCCCAAACCCATGTAAAGGAGTTGAGGGCAGCTTACTCGGAGACCAAAATAATCAGGGATGTGCTTAACCGGAAGAATACGGGTACTGAACAAATAGGCCTGCTCATAAGGGATGTTAATCTTTTTTTTAGATATTGCAACGACCGGCTTAATTCGATCGACAGGAAACTGGACAGGATCCAACCTAAGGTAAAACAACTGTTTACCTCATTAAATAAGCCGATATTCAACGCCAAAGTGGAAAGATTCATAAGCCATCTCTTAGGCAATTCAGTAGTAGAATATGAAGATTCCCAAAAATGCATGAGTTTGCCGGCCGGGGTGGAAAATCCAGTTTTACGTTACAAGGCTCCCAATTTTACGATCATAAGCCCGGATAAGGAGCTCTTTCCTGCAAAACCTAGCGAGCGGAAGCAGTATACCCAAAACCATCAGGCGGTAAGAACCAATACAGACAAGGCTCTTAAAGTGATCAGGGACGCGGATGTCGCGCGCAAATGGGAGGATTATATCCTGTCGGAAATTCAGCTGAAAGGGCATATTAACCTCTCCGAAGTTTTCTTCACAGTCGCTGCCGATACAGACCCCTCACTGGCTGTGACAGTATTGTTCAATACTATACGGCGAGTTTACAAGACTCCATCCCTTAAGCTCAATACTGTTAAAGAACTATATACCAATCTTGACTATAAAGACATAACGTTATGGAAAATGGAAGTGATAAAAATTCAATAGCCGACTTTTTATTTGATCCTGATGCTGAGGAATTTTTCTCTGAAATCGATTATGCCCTGAAAGACGGGGTTCATTTTCAGCGTGAGGGCAAGCAGTTCAGGCATTATAATTTCATAGCGTCTAATGAAGAGAGCCTCCGCCTGTATTATCAGAAATTTTTCAATGTCAATCTCGCCTTTGAAGGGGAAGGGGCAAATACATATTTTTTTCTTGATTTCTATGGCAATGACAGGGGAGGTATCCCCGGTCGCCATCGGCATATCATGAAAAGTGAACATGTGCTTATAGGATTTATCATCTACAAGATCGTGTTTATCGATAAAGAGATTGATTTGGATTCGGTCCAGCGGCTCAAAGAAAAAATTAGGATAGATTATGAAGACTATAAGCCCGGGCTTTACAGGCTGATAGCGAAGTCCAAAAATACCAATCCCGGAAATCTAAATGACAATGTTCTGGATGCTAACGTTCAAGCCGCATTGGAAGAATTTCGCAAGATTGGCTGGATCACTATGGAGAAAGATGAATTTGGCCTGTTACCGGCTTTTAACCGGCTGGTAAAAATTTATGAGAAGCACATACTCACTATTGACGAGACCTTAAACCGCTTACGATGAAAAAGTTTCCAAGGATAGCAAGGCTATCTACCCTAAATATAGTACGGCATCAGAATTTTGACTATGAATTCAATCCCTTTCGAACAGATTTTGTCGGGGAAGGCGGGGCAGGCAAAAGCATGATTGGCGACCTGCTCCAGTTGATATGCGTGGGTGTCAAAGCATTCCGCTCTCCGACAAAAAGTACGGGATTACGGGAACCAAAGACGATGGTGCTCAGAAGCGACGGCAACGGCACAGATTTCGCCTATGCATTCGTTAATATCGAAGTAAAGACCAGCGAATTTCTCGTTATTGGGATTTATCTCGAGAGCTCCGGCAATGCCAGTATGTTCATCGTCCAAAAGGGCTATTCTTTCGATACGGATTCTGTTCTGGAGCCATTTTCGATGAAGGTTGGTGTAGAGGATTTCGTAAAAGACAATATGTTCCTGCCGCTACCGGAGCTAAAAAATCACCTTCAGGATACCTTTGGCCTGACATGTGAATCGTGGGAGCGTACCAACCCTTACCACAAGATCTTACATCATAACGAGATTCTTCCTATTGACCTTTCGAGCAACAGCAAGATACTGGAAAACTATGCCAAGATAATACAGGCTTTTTCCAGGGAGTCCCTCGATATAAACAAGAGCGAGAAGCTGCAGACCTTCCTTTTTGGGGACCACAAAGAGGGAGAGTTCGTAAAAGGGTTTTACGATGCCATTGCCGAGCTCTCGGACGACCTTAAGCAATTCGACCACAATCTGGAGGAGATCACTGAGCTTAAAGCAAAGCAGATGGATTTAAGGGAGTTGCTTGAGCAGAAGCGGGTGATGGAGGAGACGTTTGAAGTTTATCTGACAGAAGCCTATAAGTATTATTGCCTAGAGATTGTCCGTATTGAGAATGAGATGACAAAGAACTTGGTACAGTATTACCACGGGATGGCATTGCTGCCAAAGTTAAAAGACGGTCTTACGCAAAAGGCGTCAGCGGCCGAACTCTCCCTTATCGAACTTGATAAACAATGGTCCGAAGTGCAGGAAACCTATAACCTGTGGAGAGAAAAAGACAGGAAGCAAAGCGAATTTGCCGGCTGGCTGAATAGCTTGAGCGTTTCAGAAGAAGAACTGCTTGCTTTTTACCAGCAGTACCAGCTATCGAAAGCAAGGATCGAAAAAAGAAAGGTTCTTGCGCACAAAATCGATCAAAAAGGAGTACAGATGCCGGACCAGCAAAGTGCCGCTGGAATAGTAATACAACTGGCAGAACAAGTCCGGTCGTATGAAGAGGATATTAAATTCAAGAACAGGCTTCTTAGCCTTAATAATATAAATGAGACAGGATCATTAGCCCGGTGGGCACTCGATTATGATGGCGCAATAACTAAAGTGCAGGAGGGAGTAATACGGAAGTTTCATGGTCAAAATTATAAGGTTACGCAACCGGAGAACAAAGCCCTGATATATCTTCCTGATCCATTAACTGTATTGGCGGGTCTTACGCAATTCAATGCCGACGAAGAAGGATATTGGCTGGAGCTCAATGGCATCTATGAATACATAGCGACAGACTTTGAACCGATATTCGATAAAGACAAAGAGGAGATACGTGTTTATTTTGACCAGCAGTCCGTCTCATTGCAATCTGATTTGACTAGGCTGGGAGGGCTAAAGGAAAATGTGTTGAAATTGAAAGCGATATTTGAATCATTTGAAAACCCTGACAGTTATGCCGAGGCCTGGTACGCAGACATTGCCCTGTCCGACCAATTGGAAACGTTGCCTGTTCATGCGATGGAACCGAACGAATTCTATGAATACCATAAATTTTACCAGGATCGGGCGAATATCATTGCAGCCGCCAATGCGGCGGCATCAGATTATAGCAAGCTTGACCGCCAACGAAGCAGCCTTAAGACCCTTGTCGACAATTTAGACCGAAAACTGAAATCGTTTAATTACCCAAGCCAGGCAGATGACCTGCAGGAGCTTAAGAAAAAATATGATATAACTGTAAATGACAATGATGAACCTATAGAGGCTCTTTCATACGCAGAAGATTACATTGCAGCATTTGAGAAACTTTACAATGTTTGTCTGCAGTCTTTATCGCTACCTTTAAATATCAGGATGCTAAATGAGAGTCTGTCCAAGGCGATAGCCGAACGGGATCGCATTTTGGTGCAATCACCGGAGCAACTTAAAGAACTGAATGTCGAAGCGACTGACGGTCTGGAGTCGGTACGCATTCTTGAAGCCAGATACAAAAGTACACTCGATGCTTATAAAATTACCTACAACGCCTTATGCCGAACCTATCTCAAAAATAGGCTGGACCGCTTTGAAAACACGAATGATTTCAGAGGCCTATGCTACGAAATACTCCCTTCTGGTCTGTTTGATGAAAGTAACCTGGAACAGGATATTATTGAAATGATAAGCTCGTATCTGCAAGAAATCAACCTTAAGAATAAGAGGTTGAACCATAGGAAACTAATGAAACTTCAGCACATTATCGATAAATTGCAGGAGGAAGTGAGCGAACAGATTAGTAATGTTAAGTTCATTAAAGGCTTCCTAAATGAAAAAGACAAAATTATTACTGGCGATTTGAAAGTAGCCATGGAAGAGTTGCCAGGGCTTTACGACCATGCGTGGATGAAGGTATTTCTGGATAACATCGAAGAAGACCTAAGGCTGGGAGGCGAAAATTCGTTATTTGAGTCATTGAGAGGGTTGTCATCGGATCTTGAAAATTATCCGACACTGGAGGAAAAGCTCCGTGAAGCGTACTACAAATCGGGTGGTTCGCGAAGCGATAGGCCAAAAATTGAGCAGCTGCTGAATCCCAAATCATACTACGGGTTGAAGTTTTCAATTAAAAATAAGGATGGGCAAAAGAATGATGGCAGTACAAGCCAGGCGTATTCTGCTATTGCCCTTCTTTGTATGGCAAAACTAAGGCTCATTGACCTCTCACATAATAATGGTAAGAGCAGGGGTGCGATACGATTCATGGCTATAGATGAGGCGGAAGGCTTAGGCAGCAATTTTGAAATGCTGCATAAAATTGCGAAAGATAATGATTATCAGATATTGTCATTATCGATAAGCCCTAACAAAGTAGATCCCAAGAACCAACATATATACCTGCTCCAAAACAGCAGTGAAGATGTAAATGTCAATTACGATCCTGTTCCGATCTTCGGGTCTGCAAATATCGATGTTATATGAAAAGTCTGGAATGGCGGCACTTGAAAGGCCTGCATGAACTATATACTACTAGGCAGACCCGCCTGAAAATAAATTCGAATGATTACATCAACCAAGTACTGATGGGGCAAAAAAAATTGATACGGCATAAGATGGGAAGCCGGACAATATTGGAGGCTACCCCATCCTTCCGAGATTATTTCGAGAAAGAGTTTTTGTCCTATTATGAGTATTATAATAATTTCTTTATTGAGGCTGGCCTGGAAAACAATGCACGAAAGACCTTTACGGAGGAAGATCTCAAAGGGTTATTATTCGTTTACTATAACAAAGAGGAATTGAGGGGAAAGCTTACAACGGAGCACAGGTTTTCGGCAGAGGTATTTAAAAGACAGAACTCAAAATACATGTCAGGAAAACCTTCATTACGAAACGAGATGCTAAAAATATTGGGCATTACCGCTTTTCCGGATAAAGAGCCAAAAGATAATACCTGGCGTATCGTCTGTGACTGTATTAATCCTGAGGTTATTGTTTTATGTGAGAATCTGGATTGCCTTAAAGTGCCGCTGGAATACAAAGCTAATAATATCGAGTTGTGGTATGTCGGAGGTAATAATACAGCGCCCCTATTAGATATTTCGGAAGAAAAATTGAAACTCCCTATCTTTTATTTATGCGACTGGGATCATTCCGGCCTGTCTATCTACAGTAGGGTACGTAAAATAATGAGTGAAAAAGGAGTACAAATAACATTAATTCGTCCTGCGCCCGGAACAAAAACGTTACCCGTGGGGGTCAAGAACCATAAAAGCAAATGGAGACAAAAGCACTTTTCAGGACTCAAAACGGATGATTTTGATACTGAGGAAACGGAACTTATCCATAAGCTAATAAGAGAGGATATATGGGTAGAGGAGCAAAATATTGACGTGATTGATATCTTGCAGACTAACGGCATTATTCCAAAGATTTCTTAACTTCTTCACTTTGCGGTAGAAAGGCAATCTTACTGCAACATACCTTTTAGTCAAATGCTGAGGTGTTGGTCACTCAGGCAAGATTGAAGCATATTGTCCGTAAATCTTAATCGGAGTACACAAAATTTGATCAATTAATAACTAATTTTGGCTAAAGCCGATAAACTATGGGATATGATTATTCAAAATTAAATGACAGAGATTTCGAAGCTCTGGGAGCTTCTATTATTGCTAAGCTTTTAGGCAAAAGGGTGGAAATATTTAAGTCAGGGCGAGATGGTGGTGTCGATGGCAGATTTTGGATTGGCGGCAAAATTGATAAAGAAGGCATCATACAATGCAAGCATTATATCGATACCCCGTATAATGTGCTGGTTAAAAAGCTAAGAACTGAAGAAGCGCCCAAGGTAAACAAATTAAAACCCGGCAGATATATATTCATCACTTCTCAAAAACTCTCAAGAGCGAATAAATCAGAAATAAATGATATTTTTCAGCCATATATCCATAGAGAAGATGATATTTTTGGAAAAGAAGATATAGATCTCTTTTTATTAAATAAGGAAAATCAGGACATTGTTGAGCAGCACTATAAATTATGGATTACCAGCAGCTCAGTTTTAGATATAGTATATAATAATGCTCTCAAGGGCAGGAGCGAAAGCACCCTTAAGGACATTAATGCTAATACTTATAAATATGCACTAACACAAAATCATCGTAAAGGATTCAGTATTCTTGAAAAGAATAATGTAGTAATTATAACCGGAGAGCCGGGGATAGGCAAAACGACACTTGCTGATAATCTGGCACTTCATTATATAGCAAAGGGATACGAATTTTGTGATATTGAAGAGAATATCAGCGAAGCTGAAAGTGTTTACAGGGAAAGGGAAGGAAAGGAAATATTGTTTTACTGTGATGATTTTTTAGGCAGCAACTTATATGAAGCGATAAATAACAAAAGGGATTCTCATATTGCTAAATTCATTAGCAGGGTTAGAAAAGACAGTACTAAAAAGTTTATACTAACGTCAAGAACCAACATTTTAAATAAGGCATTTAGCCTCAGCCATAATTTTCAAAACAGTAATATCCGTGATAACGAATTTTTGCTGAAGGTAAATAACCTGACGCCGTTAGATAAGGCACATATTTTATATAATCACATCTATTACTCGAAATTAGATAAAGATTACATCGACGAAATATATCAGAATAAGCGCTATCGTGATATAATCCGCCATAAAAATTTCAATCCCCGAATTATAGAATTTATTACAGATAATAATAGGGCTGGCAATGTAAAGCCAAATGATTACTGGCGATTTATTAGTGACAACCTTGAAAATCCCCAAAGTATATGGGCTGGATATTTCCAGAACCAAACCGATGATTGTGTCAGGGCTATGACATTTCTAACCGTTTATAATGGGGGTAAAATACTAGAAGATGATTTGCGACGCGCCTACACTGAGTACATTGAGACGGCTCGTGTAAATTTAGGCGATTACACCGATAAAAGTTTTGAAGCCGTAAGGAAATTGGCTGTCAAGTCATTGTTGAACAGAAACCAGGTCGGTGAAGATAAATTTGAGTATGTCCTTTTTAATCCGTCAATTGCGGATTTTGTCCTTAGTTCCTATTCGAGTGATGATATCCTACTTTCAAATATCTTTAGTTCATTGCAAACTGAGGATTCCCTAAGGTATTTTAGTACGTTATCCTTGTCTAATGTGATTTCACGGCAATCCAAGGCAAAAATCCAGAAAAATCTATTTGAGCGTTTATCTCATCAGATGATTAAAAATGGAAATTGGGACTATGTAATTTTACTTACTTATATTGACTTTTGTAATGAGGCCTTAAGTGAAGAAATTCAGGCATTTTTAAACAATTTAATCCTTGCGGAATATCCTAATGGAAAAAACTTGTCGGAACTATTGATGATACTTACAGAGTTTGAGCCTCAGGTTAAATTTGAAAATTTTAAGTTTTTATATAATTTTATAGATGAATCTTTTTGATCCGGACACGTTGAAAGATCTAACCAGTTTTATCGACAGATTTAATGTAGAGGATGATTACATATTATCCAAGACAGGAGAAAATATTGAGACTTACCTGCAAGATATGGTCGATAATAATTACCTGGATATTAATTATAGTAACCACATTAGCCATTCTTATTATCCTGATGGATCACCTGACTACGAAGTCAATCTTGCCGGAGTTGAATCAGACGTTCACAATAGCCTGGAATCATTCCTAGATGGTTTCAATTTGACTGTTTTACAAAAGATCGACATTGATACATCGAGGATTGCGTCAGGCATCGACATCGACCGGATGGTTACACGTTATATGGAAGATATGGGTAACGATTATCAAGATGATGATATGCGGGGATACAATTCGGGATCTTCTTCACATGATGATATTGACGCTGTATTTGAACGTTGAAAAAAAGTATATTGCTATACTAACTAAATTATATATGTAATATTTATTATGTGTAATCGGATTTAATCCGGTTATATGTGTAGAATAATTCATATTTTATGTAACATTATTTGTTTTTAATCGGAATATTTCCGACTTTAGCTAAATAATTTAGCAAGATGAATTTTAGACAATTAGCCAAGCCGTATATTACTGTGCCCCTTACCCGACAGGTAATACTGGATCTGCTGCAGAATTACAAAAGGCCGAACGATAAGATCAGCGAGCTGGTGAAGAGTGGGGAACTGATCTCGCTAAAAAAAGGACTATATATTCCCGGACCAAAAATAGATCTGGCTGGTCCGGAACCTTTCCTGATCGCCAACCATCTTTGGGGGCCGAGCTATATATCCTTTGAATCTGCGATGTCGTACTGGGGGTTGATACCCGAACGTGTGTATGAAATTCAGTCAGCCACAATGAAGCTTTCCAGGAAATTCAATACGCCTAAAGGCAGGTTCGGCTACCGATACCTGCCATCGCCCTATTATAGTTTCGGTATCAACAGTATTGAGCTCTCTCCGGGGCAGGTTGCCCTTGTAGCAACGCCTGAAAAGGCGCTTTGCGATAAGATAGTTACCACATCCGGCGTGACACTTCGCAGCATCGTTCAGACGCGTAATTTACTGCAGGATGACCTTCGCATAGATCTTGGGTCGCTCAAAAAGCTAGATTGCAAAATGATGCGTTCATGGATTGTTGATGCTCCAAAAAAAGAAAGCTTAAAAATGCTAATTAAAACACTAACGGAATTATGATAAAGGATTGGATAGGGGAGTACGACCCTAAAAATACTGAAGATGTACTCTCGGCTTTACGTGAGATCATGCAGGAAGTTGCCCTTGCCGGACTCTCGCGGACGAACTTCTTTGAAAAAGCAGCATTTTACGGGGGAACAGCACTGCGGATTTTTTATGGGCTGGACCGTTTTTCGGAAGATCTTGATTTTTCATTACTTGAACCCGATCCGGACTTTTCGTTGGAACCCTATTTCGGAGCCATTATTGCAGAATTCGAGTCCATCGGTATGAAGGTAAGCATCCGCGAAAAAGAAAAGAAGGAGATGACAAATATCGATTCGGCATTTCTTAAATCCGAGACCTTATGGAAAGAGCTCGTGTTAGAGGATATTGTGAAGCAGGCAGGAATAAAGTCCACTAACAGGACCATCAAGATCAAGATAGAAGTTGATCGTCAGCCGCCTTTAGGGTTTACTACAGAAATGAAGCTTTTGACCAGGCCATTTTCTTTTTATGTAAAATGCTTTGACAAGCCAAGCCTATTTGCCGGTAAGATGCACGCACTTCTGTTCCGCAAATGGCAGAATCGTGTCAAGGGCCGTGATTGGTACGACCTTGAATGGTACATCCGAAAAGTGATTCCCCTTGACCTGCATCATTTCATGTTACGGGCAAAGGATACCGGCCATTGGGACAAGGATACAATGACGGCTGATGATGTCCTGGGAATGCTTAAGGAGAAATTCAAAACCGTGAATTTTGAAAGTGTGAAGGAAGATGTCCTTCCTTTCATAAAAGATGATACAGCCCTGAATATTTGGGGCGAACAGTATTTTAATGATCTTATTGAAAAAGTGAAATTCCAATAGTATTAATAAATTTTCAGAATACAGCAAAGGGGAATATCTTAACAAACCTTGCATAGATTTTTAAGAAATGTTGAAATATGAGGATAATACAAATTATTTTTCTTGGGTTTTACCTTTCAGGATTCTGTCAATCGACAACATCGGGAGACAAATTCGTTGTTATTCAAGAGAGGGTCAAGGATTTAAAGAACGATTTTGTGGACATTAGAAGGGAAATTTTTTCTACCGAAGAAGTTAGTAACATGAAGGACTTTTTTATTAGAAACGCTACTTTCGACGTAACATATAACAGTATAGATGATACCATACCCGAATATCGTAAAAAATGTATCAATGCTGTTAAGGAAGGTATCAAAGAATTATATTCAGGTAAAATACCTAGTAATGCTGCAATTAACGACTCTTTGTTTAATGTAAGTGGAACAAACCGAATTCTCGATTTTCTTTACAACTTGAATAAACTCGATCTCGTTATAGATTATGCAGATGTTTATTTTCAGGGATATTTCCCGAATTCAGAACCTAGTTATCAAAAAATTACTCGAGAAAATATTTGCCAGCTGGATAGGTCGGTTGATTATTCAATGATTAATAGCACGTATCTAACTGTTCGTTCTATGGTGCCAGAAAAAATAAAAGGGTGGACAGTATTTTGTGTCAGTCTTTGCAACGGTTTTCATTCTGCGGTAATAGCCGTAGACCACACACGTGCAAATGATATTAAAATGTACTGGGCAGATCAGCAACGACGTAGTAACTACAATATGTCCAATATTGAAGATTTTTACGGTTACAAAGGTGATAAATTTGGTTGGATAGAATTATCAAACATGAATTTGAAAACTGACCACATTTATGATATGGATTTTTTTTTAAAGCAAGAAGTTAATAGGTACACAAATTTCTATTTGTCAAATGTAGAATTCGAAAATAGAATTAACTGTGACAAAAATTTACCAATTATAAGGATTTTCAAAATTAGAAAACCTCTAGCTACTAATCCCTCCGGTAGGAATTAATAAGCAGTCAAGAGACAGGATTGAATCAATGTCGATAATGGAATTTGTTGAGACTACTCTAATAGGGTCAACAAATTCCATTAAAGGACAAGAACTGTTACACTGCAAGGTCATAGGCAAACAGTCTTAACTTAACTCTCATAGTAAATTAAATGAGGGGTTATGGAGATTGAAAATGACTATAAGGAATCAAAACTTACACCTGAAAAGGCGCTGGTGATGCTCCGTGAAGAAGGCCTTGAAGTTACTCTGGAACAGGCGAGCGAGATATTGTATTTTTTACGAAAATTGGCTAATATAGCCGTTTCTAACTATTTAAGAGAAAGAAAATGAGTAAGATAGCTGACTTATATGTTAGGGTTAGTACTGACGAACAGGCGGAGAAAGGTTATTCGCAGCGCAATCAGGAAGAGCTTTTAAGAAAATACTGCGGTATAAATAACATTCAGATCAGAAATGTCATTTATGAAGACCATTCGGCAAAAACCTTCAACAGGCCGCAATGGAAAAAACTCCTAGTAAATCTCAAAAAAAATAAAAATAAGACTGATCTGGTGCTGTTCCTTAAATGGGACCGATTCAGCCGTAACGCGGGTGATGCCTACCAGATGATAAGCCTGTTACGTAAGCTGGGGGTAGAACCCCAGGCTATAGAACAACCGCTGGATCTCAGCGTGCCTGAGAATAAGATGATGCTGGCATTTTACCTTGCTGCTCCGGAGGTTGAAAATGACCGCAGGGCACTCAATACTATCCACGGGCTGAGAAGGGCTATGAAAGAAGGACGTTGTGTATGGATGGCTCCTTACGGCTATGTCAATAAAAGCACAGAGACAGGAAAGAAATATATTGAGGCGGACCCAAGGCGGGCAGTACAAGTGTTGTGGGCCTTCGAACAGATTGCCAAAGGGGCCTTCAGTACAGAATCGATTTATCACATGGCAAAAGACCGGGGGCTGAAGATGACAAAAGCCAACTTTTGGATCATGATACGTAATCCTCTGTATTGCGGAAAGATCCTGGTGCCTAAGTATAAAGATGAAGATGCTATACTGGTGGAAGGGCAGCATGAGGGGATCGTGAGTGAAGGGTTGTTTTACCGGGTACAGGACGTTCTGGACGGAAATAAGAGGACGTACAGGCCCAAAGCCCAGACTGTGGAGAATTTCCCGCTCAGGGGCTTCTTTATGTGTCCCAAATGCGGGCGCAAGCTTACTGGGAGCAAATGCAAAGGCCGCCATAAATATTATTACTACTATCATTGCGATGCTACATGCAAATACAGGATCAATTCTGAAGAGGCCAATAAGATCTTTACTGACGAGCTTAATGCATATAAACCTATCCCTGAGATAAAGAAATTATATACAGCTGTTCTTTTAGAAGCTTATAAGAAACAGACCGGTGGCGCTGCGAGTGAAAAATCAAAGATTTTAGCTCAAATCGCCGAATATGAAAAAAAGTTATCCGTCGCGAGAGATTTATTGGTAGCCGAAAAGATAGATGTGGCAGATTATAATATGATGAAAATCGCCAACAGTACAATTCTCAAATCATTAGAGCGCCAACTGGCAGAGGTTACAGATGTTAAAGAAGATATAGAAAAGCTTGTAAATCAGGGTGTTGATAATCTTTTGAAGCTTGGAAATAATCTTAGAGACAGTACTCTTGTAGAGGCAAGAGACATGATTGGTTTAATTTATCCCGAAAATTTCACATTTCGGGAAAACAATTTCCAAACCGCTCGGGTCAACGAAATTGTGCGGTGTATCTATTTGGTAAACAAGAAGTTACAAGTAAAAAAAAACGGGACAAAAGACGATTTTTTCGCTTTGTCCCGAGTGGTGACCTCGACTGGATTCAAACCAGTAACCTTCTGAGCCGTAATCAGATGCGCTATTCAGTTGCGCCACGAGGCCGTTATGTTAGCAAACTTCCTGTTTATAAGGCGTTCGGAGAACCTGTTTGCGGGTGCAAATATACATAATAATGCGTAACTTGCAAACCTAAATCAACATAAAAGCATAAAAAAATGACGTTGAACCAGTATGTGCGTGACATTCAGGATTTTCCAAAGCCGGGAATTATTTTTAAGGACATTACACCGTTGCTTGCCAATCCAAAAGCGGTAAAAGAATGTATGGCATTGCTTATCAATAACCTGCGTGAGCGAAATATAGATGTTGTTGTAGGGGTGGAGAGCCGTGGCTTCTTTTTCGCCACATTGCTGGCTTATGAACTGGGCGCGGGATTCGTCCCGGTACGCAAGCCTGAAAAACTACCGTTCGAAACAATATCCGCATCCTACGAGCTCGAATATGGTACTGATACCCTCGAGATACATACCGATGCCATTAAAAAAGGCGACAGGGTGCTCATACACGATGACGTATTAGCTACAGGCGGAACGGCAAAAGCGGTGTGTGAACTCGTGGAAAAGCTTGGTGGTGAGATCGTTCAGTGCAATTTCCTGATGGAACTTTCATTCCTCAACGGCAGGGAGAAACTGGTAGGGCATGAGGTATATTCGCCGCTGGTCTATTAATGCCATTGTGAGAAGGGAAATGGTATTATTGACCCAATGCCCTTGTTGTTACCCAATACTTCCAGGCAATAATAGCCTTTTGAAATTTTGTGGCTTTTACCAGGTCCAGTTTTTCCCTGGTATAATTGGGCAGGAGCCATTTGTTGAGTTTTGCTAAAAGTTTAAACATGGCAGTTCGTTTTAACTACTAAAATACAAAAACTCAGCTTTGACCAAGTTCCGTTTGGTCATAATAAATTGTTATTTATACAATATACTTATACAAAAGAAGGCCGCTGTAAAGCGGCCTCCAATTAAATATAACTAACCCTAAATATAATTATGCTTTTTTGTTGAGCTGTTTTCTGGCTTTTTCAAGGTCTTTCCTTGATCTTTCCAGTTCCTTGCGCGATTCCTCGATCTCTTTCCTGGCTTTCTCAAGATCTTCTTTGGCAGCTTTTTGCTCTTCGGCGGTCATTTCCCTGTGACGGAATTTTTCAAATCCCTGTGCCTTCATATCCTCTGCATGTTTTCTCAACTGCTCTATGGTTTCAGAGTCAAACGTACCTGAAAATTCGAAGTCACCATCTTTCATTATTCCCATGAATTCCTGCATGTTCGGGAAATCCTCTACCCTTATGTCAAAATCCATCGGCATATCAAACTCCAAATCCATGTCCTCGGGCATCTGGAAGCTGAATACTTCCGGACCCATCTTCATCTGGAAAGGCCCACCCGGTTTAGTAATGATCTCTACCGCACCGTCTTTGGCTTCTTTACCATATTTCTTTTTAGCCTCTTTGGCTTTCATCATGTTCAGTTCTGCAATTTCCTGTCCAAGGGGAAGTTTTATAGCATCACCTTTTTTCTGTTTTACACCATTGATCACGATAAGCATGTCGGTGTCGCCTATCTTCAGGCTGTTAACTGACCAGTGACCTTCAGGGGTCTTAAGTGGAACAGGTGATCTTAATGGCATCTTATCTCCATCCATTCCGTACGAACCTATAATGATCTTATGCTTTTGCACCTGCGTACTATCGTTCATAAATTCCTGCATTCCTTTGTCCGCATCGATTCGGAATGCCTGTGCCCTTACAATGTTGTTTTTTCCCGGGCTATTGCCAAAAGTGACCACATTACGTCCCGAGTCATTCTTTTCGATCTCGATACTGAACGGCGCTATAGGCTGGTGGCCAGCTACTTCATAAACCTGAGACTGGCCTTTGTCCTTAACCGTTACCTTGATGGCTGTTATCTCTTTATCTAAGTTACGGGTTACATTTTCGTAATTTACATCCGCGTTGAATTCATATTTTAGCAATTGCTTGCTTTCTTCGAGTTCGCTGTCCTGAGTGTCCTTGTTGATCTGTACTGCAAATTTTACCTGGGTATCCGATATTTTTGCGGGCTGTTTTGCAGATCTCTTTTCCTGTGCTACGGTCTCTACCTGGAAGAGCAGCATGAATACGGCCAGTAGCGGAAGCACGCTGGCATACTTCCAAGAGTTCATTTTTTTTGATTGTTGCTTGTTTAACATAACGATCCGTTTTTTGATTAATGATTGATAAAAATGATTGGTAAGATTAATGCAGTCGGGCTGCACTGTTATTTTAAGAAGTGTTTTTTGGTATGCCTGTTTGTCGTTCATTACCTGTATGGCCCCTGCATCAGCAATAAATTCAAGGTTCTGCGAAATGGATCTCTTGTACATCCATACCAGCGGGTTGAACCAAAACACGATGCAGAATAGCTGGCTGATCATCATGTCGATCGAATGCTTTTGGCTGCTGTGCACTTTTTCATGTATTATGATACCCGCAAGCTCTTCCTGCTTTAGCTGTGCCGAATTGTATACGATGTAATTGAAGAATGAGAACGGTGATCTTGCTTTTTCCGAATCGATCAGCCTGAAACGACCTTCTTTCATCACGACGTTACCGCTCAATATACGCCTGATGGACAAAAAGTCAAGGACGAACCTGATGCTGAGCAGCAGTACCCCGGCAAGGTACATACCCACTATCACATCGACCCAGTTAATGCTTATGGTCGAGGCTTCGGCAGCGGCTTTCTCTGCCATTTGCTGCTGGTACTGCTTGTAAGCTATCAATTGCTCGAGCGTTACTGTGCGCGTGGCAGTTTCGGCCATGGGCGTAGGCTCTACCCATATTGTTTTGGTATATACCAAAAGGGGTAGGGCAGCAGCGGTGAACAATCCGGCAAGCAGGAACCACCGGTTCGAGGTGAAGAAGGTCTCCTTTTTCAATAAAATGTGGTAGGCGAGGTAGAATACGGCTATTAGCCCGCTTGCCTTGGCCATATAAATAATGAAATTTTCCATATCACTTCCTGTTTTCTATCATGTCAAGTATCTCACGGAGCTCATCGGCGCTGATCTTTTCTTCCTTCGCAAAAAACGATACCATGCTCTTGTAAGAATTATTGAAATAACTCTCAATGGCAGTGTTCATAAAGCCCTTCCTGTATTCCTCCTTACTCACTACAGGGTAGTATTGGTGGGTATTGCCGTAAGCGTTGTGGCCCACGTACTTTTTTTCCTCCAGATTGCGGATAATGGTCGACAGCGTGTTGTAGTGCGGCTTGTCGTCCTTTATTTCCTCCAGCACATCTTTTACGAAAGCTTTCCCCAGCTTCCACAGTATGTGCATGATCTCTTCTTCTTTATTGGTCAGTTTTTGCATGTCCTTGTTTTTGTATAATCCAAAGCTATAACTATTTTTTTAGTTACGCAACTATTTATATAGTTAAATAACTAAATGGTTCGTTATTTATTGTATAGGTGGATAAAAAATGTGTTTTAAAATACTATTAATGAAAAAGCCGCCCGTTATCTACAGGCGGCTTTTTGACCTTACTTAAATACACTCAGAAAGGTAGCGCGCCTCCAGCCATTCCTTTACGGTCTTATGGCTGCGGCGGTCGAGGGGTACTCTGGCAATGATGGCCTCTTCGATCCTCTCGAAGGTAGTGGTAAGCGAATAGTTGTGCGTTGCCATGAAGCGGTTAATGAACGATAGTACTTCGTATCCCTCTATCCTGTTCAGCGGATGGTCAGGGAAACCTTCTACATTCATGCATTCGCCTTCGCTTTTGTTCCAGGTGTAATAAGCATACTTTAGCTGTGATCTCGAAAAATTAGCCATAGGTATAAATGATTTTGCGCATTGCAAAGAATGGGATTTTTCGCAAAATGGTCACCACGGTTTTTACCTGTTTTTTGCGATCTTAAAAAAACAGGTAATTTTACGTTGGAAAAAGTTTTTCTGTATGAAAGTTAATATTATGTCAAAACAACTATTTCCCAAAACTGTAAAAAGGATTAGGGCGTAATTGGGTTTATAACATTTAAATAAACCAGAACATGAAAATTTCAAAAATTTTATCGACAGCCGTATTGGCATTTACAATGATGCTGACAACTGCATCTTTTGCACAAAAAACTAAAATGGTGGGTGGTGCCGAAATGTACCCTACAAAGAACATTGTAGAGAACGCCATGAACTCGAAAGACCATACCACACTCGTGGCCGCGGTAAAAGCCGCAGGACTTGTTGAAACATTGCAGGGCAAAGGGCCATTTACTGTTTTTGCGCCAACCAATATGGCGTTTGACAAATTGCCAAATGGAACAGTTGAAACGCTTTTAAAACCTGAAAATAAAAAAATGCTTCAGGGCGTGCTGACCTACCATGTGGTAAGCGGCAAATGGAGCGCTGCCGATGTTATGGCGGCGATAAAAAAAGGTAATGGTACAGCCGAAGTAAAAACCGTACAGGGCGGAAAGCTATGGTTCATGATGGATGGCAAGGACGTATGGGTTAAAGATGAAAAAGGCGGCAAAGCTAAAATAATGATTGCCGATGTAAACCAGTCAAACGGTGTGATCCATGTGATCGATACCGTATTGATGCATAAATAAATGGTGTGGTTTGTTGGTTGAAGCCTTTACGAATAGTGAGGGCTTTTTTGTTCGTGAAAAAGTTATATTTGTAAGATGAAATACGTTTTCTATATCCTTTACAGATATTATAGCACAAAAAAATGGGAATATACTCCGTTTTCACAAACAGTGTTTATCCTTGGCACGATGCTATTCCTTAATATGGGTACCGTGGCTGTCGCTTTAGGTATCAGGGATTATATAGCTAAAAACGGTATCGACAGTAATGTACTTCCTGTTACTATCATCGTAGTTTATACGATTATCATTGCTTTGCTTTACATTTTCATAAAACAAAAAGACATGGCCAGGCCTGAATATTACAAACGTTACAAAAGCAGGCACGGATGGTTAATGGCATTGTATGTCATTATTTCAATAACAATGCTTCCGGTTGTAACCATGAGTAAGCAAAACCCAAAACACAGGAAAACGGAATTTCCTCCGGATGAAATAATTTACAAAGAGATCAGGGATAAGTAGTAGATTGCTATTTTTTTTCTTCAGGAAAATATTTGTGACGATCAAGGTTCGACTCACTATCCCACATAAAATGAACACCCGTATCAACTTCCTGATATTTAAAATCTCTTTTTGTTTTGAATACATTGTCGAAAGCTGTAGCCATGAAAACCGGGTAGCCAATTGAAAGCATCGTTACAAGCCAGATAGCAATAACTACAGCTCTGTTTGGTCTCAATGTGAAAATTCGATTTGTCAGGGCTATAAATAATAGCCAGGCGATAAAGTACACTACAAAGTCAAACACCATCTCCATCAGGAAATATTGGTTAGACATCGAAGTATGCCATCCCGAGCAGCGGTAGGGCAGGGGGAAGCCGAAGAGCATGTCATCGGGTCCATCCTCTATAAGTACGTAAGCCCATTTGGTAACGAACACAAATGAGAAGAGGCTAAGCGGCAGGACGAGTTTGAGGATGAGGTGTTTCATATGACTAATATAACAAAAAAAGCTACCCGAAGGCAGCTTTATATTTAATAGTAGTAGCGATCAGACCAACGAATAGACCAAATCAACAAAGACTATTTCTTTATCCTTATCTCAAACATCTTGTCCCAGTTCTTGCCGGTTACAAAAATGGTCCCGGTCTTAGGGTTATAGGCAATGCCGTTCAACACATCTTTGTTAGCATTGGTTACCGCTTTGTCGAGTTGGGTCATGTTCAGCACGCCTTCTACGGCGCCGGTCGCAGGGTCGATGATGGCGATCGCATTTTCCTGGTATACATTTGCGAATATCCTGCCGTTTATCCACTCCAGTTCATTAACCGATTTTACCTTGGTAGCGCCGGTGTAAATGTTGATGTAGTCTACCTCCTTCATCGTAACAGGGTCGAGCTTGTATATCTTTTCCGATCCGTCGCTCATGTACAGGTAATTATCATCGTGTGTAAGCCCCCAGCCCTGAACCTGCTTAAAATAGGTAAAGTCCTTTTCTTTTTTAAAAGTATCCGGGTTGTAAATAAACCCGGTATTCTCCTTCCATGTAAGCTGGTATACTTTATCGTTGAAAACCGTAACGCCTTCGCCAAAATACCTGCCTTCAAGGTCAATGCGCTTGTACACCTCACCTGTCTTATAATTGGTCTTGCGCAGGCTCGACTTGGCATATTGCCCTGTACCTTCAAACAGTGTATCGCGATAAAACTCAAGTCCCTGCGTATAGGCATTTACATCGTGCGGATAGGTATTGACGATCTCATAATTCACCAGTTCGGTCTTTACACCCGAAACTACCTCTATGCGGGCAGAGTCTTTAACAGCTTCCCCTTCAGAATAGGCAATGGTCTTTAGCTCATAATAACCGAATTTCTGGCCTTTCAGGTTAAAGTCGAATTTGCCCTCGCCCTTAACCCCACCTATGCGTTTGTCATTTGCATAAAAAGCGATCGAATCGATCGTTTCTTTTTCCGGGTTGGTTACAGAAAGTGGTACGATCTCATCACCTGTATACTGTTGTTTCAGGTTCGAGACATTAAAGTTAATTTTTTTTTCTCCTGTACAGGATATTACAGCAGCACCCAACAAAATGACTGCTAATAAGTTATATTTTTTCATGGTCAGATAAATAATGATGCCAATATACAATGAATTTTATTACGTGCCCAAGGCTTGCAAAAATATAAAAAGATTGTATATTTGCAGTGGCAAGTCCTACACGACCAGCTCCTGCAGACTCCTCCAGGGTGGGAACACAGCAAAGGTATGTGGTTGTAGCGGTGCGATGTAGGTCGCTTGCCATTTTTTTCTTTTTTTACACAGGTCTCCGCAAGGGGATTTTTTTGTTTTGGGACGAAACGGAACTATCATTGAACCGGAACGGTTGAGGTGCGATCCTTGTCTCATAAATTATAACGGATAATTGATCGCTGATCTTTCCGCATTAAAACCGAAAACCATGGGCAAAACAATATTCATAACCGGTGCATCATCCGGCATAGGCAAAGCCATAGGCGAATTCCTCCACCAAAAAGGCTATACCGTATATGGTACCAGCCGCAACCCCGAAAAAGTTTCCGGCTCGGTATTCCCCCTTGTGGCGCTCGATGTGCGTGATGTCGAAAGCATTAAAGCCGCTGTTGCCGAAGTGATAGCCAAAACGGGCCAGATCGATGTTCTGGTTAACAATGCGGGCGTGGGTATCACCGGCCCGTTGGAAGAAATTCCCGCAGAAGAAATAAAGAACAATTTTGAGACCAATCTTTTTGGCCCGATAGAGGTAATGAAAGCGGTACTGCCACACATGCGCAACCAAAAGAGCGGATTGATCATTAATGTTACCTCCATTGCCGGATATATGGGGCTGCCTTATCGTAGCGTTTATTCGGCATCCAAAGGCGCTTTAGAGCTTATTAGCGAGGCATTGCGTATGGAGGTGAAAAGCTTCGGCATTACCATAACCACCGTTGCCCCGGGCGATTTTGCCACCAACATTGCCTCTGGGCGCTACCATGCACCGGTTAAAAAAGGCTCACCCTACGAAGGCGTTTATGGCAGAACCCTCAACGAAATGAATACCCATGTAGATGCCGGAAGCGACCCGCAGCAAATGGCCGAAGCCGTATATGCCATCATGAAAACGCCTAACCCGGATGTGCACTACAAGGTGGGCGCCTTCATGCAGAAGTTCTCGATCGTGCTAAAGAGGGCACTGCCGGATAAAGTCTACGAAAAATTATTGATGAACCATTATAAGTTGTAGTTTTGCACAAAATTTTTCAACACAACTAAATAAATCATATTCCATGAAATTTTTTATTGATACAGCCAACCTTGCCCAGATCAAAGAAGCCCAGGAACTTGGAGTGCTTGACGGTGTAACGACCAACCCTTCGCTTATGGCCAAGGAAGGTATCACAGGAAAGAACAATATCCTGAAGCATTATGTAGACATCTGCAACATAGTAGATGGCGATGTGAGCGCTGAGGTTAATGCCATAGATTATGACGGCATGATCAAGGAGGGCGAGGAGCTTGCCGACCTGCATGAGCAGATCGTTGTAAAGCTGCCAATGACCAAGGAAGGCCTAAAGGCTGCAAAATATTTCTCGGATAAAGGCATTAAGACGAATGTAACACTGGTATTCTCTGCCGGCCAGGCGTTGCTTGCCGCAAAAGCAGGGGCAACCTATGTATCGCCGTTCATTGGCCGACTTGATGACGTTTCGACCGATGGCCTTGCGCTTATCGAGGAGATACGTGTGATCTATGATAACTACGGCTACGAAACCGAGATCCTTGCCGCATCTGTACGCCATACCATGCACATTGTTAACTGTGCCAAGATCGGTGCCGATGTAATGACAGGTCCGCTTTCGGCCATCACAGGTCTACTGAAGCACCCGCTTACTGATATAGGCCTTGCGCAATTTATCGCTGATTTCGAGAAGGGTAACAAATAAACCATAAACCCTGAAGATTATACAAAACAGCCCCATGCATTGCATGGGGCTGTTTGCGTTTTGTAAAACTTATATTACTATCTGTATGGATCATTCAATGATCATTTCTTTGAGCTTGGCGCGATATGCTTCTAACACTTTAGCTTTGGAAATGAAGCCATAATATTTGTTGTTTTTCAGCACAGGAAGGTGATCGGAATGTGCCGCTTCAAACTTTTCCATGATCATCTCCATCGAATCCTCGAGCGATACGATCTCTTTTGGATCTGCCATCATTTCGGCGAGCGTGGTATATTTTATCTGGAACGTGTTGAAAACAATATGCCTGTTCTTATCAAAATCGATGATCCCCAGCAGCCTGTTCTTCTCGTCGGTCACTGCAAAGACCGACTGGTGCGTGGTAGACAGCAGCCCGATAAGGTCTTCCGTTCGTTGGGTGGGCTTCAGGGCCAGCATTTCGGTCTCCACTACGGCAAGTATATCAATTCCCGAAAGGATATTTTTGTCTTTATCGGTAGTAAAGACCTGCCCTTTGGCTGCAAGGTGCTTAACATCCATAGAATGTTTTTCAAACTGCTTGGACACGGCAAAGCTGATGGACGATACGATCATCAGCGGCACCATAAGGTTGTAGCCTCCCGTGATCTCTCCAATAAGGAATATCGCTGTCAATGGTGCATGGAACAATCCGCTAAGTATCCCTGCCATCCCTACAATGGTAAAATTGCCAATGGGAACATTGTCCACCCCCACAAGGCTTAAAAATTTACCTACTAAATAACCCAGGTACGACCCCACAAAGAGCGACGGCGCAAAGTTACCGCCATTGCCCCCAGCCGAAAGTGTTAAGCCAGTTGCGAACGCTTTCAGCATCATGGTAATACCAACAAATAGCAAAACTACCCAGCCGTTGTCCTTTAGGCTTTCGAGCAGTGTGTTTTCAAGCAGCACTCCCGCGTTGGAATTGGATAATGTTTTGATGCTTTCATATCCTTCACCAAAAAGGGTTGGTAATAGGAATATCAGCAAAGCCAGTGGAATTGCGCCATATAGTGCCTTCCGGTAGCCTGAGATCTTGAGCCGGGCAAAATGGGCTTCGATCTTTTGAAAGGTACGGGCGTGATAAAGTGACACGAAGCCTGCCAGTATTCCCAAAAGAATGTAGTACGGAATGTTATGATAATCAAAAACCTGTTGCTGCTTAAAGGAGAGCAATACTTCCTCATTTAATACGATGGTCGAGATAAGCGCACCTGTAGCAGCCGAAATGATGATGGGTATGAATGCCGTAATGGTCACATCGGTCAGTACAACCTCTATGGCAAATAGTACACCCGCGATCGGCGCGTTGAACGCTGCACCTATTCCCGCCGCTACGCCACAGGCCAGCAGCAATATCCTGTCTTTTTGCGAAAGCTTGTATTTTTGGGCGAAGTTCGAACCGAAAGCAGCACCCGTAATAGTGATCGGCGACTCAAGCCCCGCCGAGCCACCAAGGCCTACCGTAAGCGAGCTCGTAATGATCTGCGCGTACATTTGCGCCCTCGGCATGATGCCACCTTTTTTGGCAACGGCATACAGGATGCGCGAACTGCCCTTCTCTATCTTATTATCAAGCACTTTTTTGATTACGAGCACCGTGAGCAAAATACCGACAACAGGAAGTATACTGTTGATGTAGGGCAGTTTGAGGTAGCCATTTACATAAGTAGCTAAAAGGAATACGTTATGGGCAAAGGCCTTTAGCAAGATCACGGCCAATGATGTGGAGATTGCCACCAGTACGCACGAAAGGTACATGAAATGCCTTTCAGACAAAAGGCCCTTCAGGATGAAAAGCAGGGATTCGAGACGGCGCAATTGGTGCCTGAAAAACATCATGAACTTTGAAACGGCGCGTTTGGGCATGTAGTAAGGTTAGGATTTCGGGTTAAAAACGCTAAATTACTTCATTTATAAAAATTTCCGCCCGCTTTATAGATTTTTTAAAGCTTCTCGGTTGCTCAAAGGTTTGAGGTTAGCCCTTGCGACAAATTTTTTTACAGCTTCCGCATCCGTTTTGCCATATTCTCGCAATGCCCATCCAATTGCTTTTTGTATGAAAAATTCCTTCGAATGCCTGTGTCTTTCACATTCGCTGAAAAGCAGTGCGGCATTGGTGTCATTTTTATAGCCCAGTTGGAAAATGATCGCTGCCCGGTTGAGCCACATATTGTCCGATGCCGAAAAGCGGTCGATCACTGAGTATGTTGCTTCCGGAAATTGTTGCAGGTAGCCGCCCAAAAGGTATTTGGATATCGTGTCGACACTGTCCCACCAGGAATGTGTTACCAGCAGTTTTTCGATCAGGCCTATGTCTTCCTTTACGAATTTCTTTTTCAGCTCTTTCATCAATATTTCTATCGCGCTGTAGTGGTATTCGCGTTCCTTTTTGCTATAGAGATCCAAGGCGATCTCACGGGCATTAGACTTAACCTCTTCTTTATGGTCTTCCACGGCGGCTTTATGCAGTGACCGGCGTAATTCTGTTTTTATGCCATAGAACGGAAAATTGTTTTTCATGTAATTTTCCATTGGCCCGGCTTTTTCGGGCGATGCGTTCTCATTGTACGATCTGGTAAGGTTTTCCGTGAAGTTCATTTTGCTAAATTTATATTCCCTTTTTAAATTTGTTTCATGACGGAAACTAATGAAGCTGTTTTCCGTCAAAAATAGTTGTTACGATCGCATCTCAGTTTTGCTTATATCTTCATTTTGTGTGGGAATGCTGCCTCTCATATACTGCCCCAACGCATCCTCCAGCTTTTTCTTTATGCGCCTTTGCAGGTCGTGTGGTGAAAGTACCTTAAGGCCTTCACCAAAGCCAAGGAGTAGCCTTTCGAATTCGTAATTCCTTTTCAGGTGAAGCGAAACGATCACGCTACCGTCGTCATTTTGTTTTTCCAGCACTTGTGACGGATGGAAAGGCTTGGTCAGTACATAAGGTGCATTGTGACAGTCTATCCAAAGCTCTACCTTCTGCGTCGGCACTCCCTGGTTCACAGTGATGCCCACCACATCCTTGTAAAATGCTTCGGCATCAAAATCTTCATCTAAATAAGGTGTCCGGAAATCGAAGTCGATGGCGATGATCCTGTCCAGCGCGAGGTTGGATACATTCCGTGCTCTTACCTTCCGGCCTATCAGGAACCACCGGTTGTTGAATTCTTTCAGAATAAAGGGTTTGAAACTAAATTTGTTCTCGACGGTTGAGGTAAACGACTTGTAGGTAATAACCACTATTACTTTCTTTACAATAGCCTGGTAAAGGGTATCGAGAAAGTGCAGGCCTTTCAGCCCCTCATTTTTTTCGAGGTAAATGACAGGGCGTGTATGCGATTTTTCGGCATAGATCTTATCCTCAAGGCGCTGGAGAATGTCCCATACATCGCTGAAGAGCGAAAAATCCTTGAACTGCTTAAGCATCGACACGGTTTCGGTAAGTACGTTGATATCCGTTTCTGTGAGCGGGATGTCGGTTATGGAATATTCCTCGTCATCATATTTATAATACTTCTTATCATAAACTACAATAGGCGCATTATAGCCAAGTTTTTCGCTGCGCATCAGCTGTATGTCGAGCTGTGTGGTACGTTTGCTCACGGGGTTTTCCTTACCTTCATATTCAAACAGGGCATCGGAACATGCATCCATCAGGTCTTCCAGAGTCCATTGGCGGTAGCGGTTTTGCAAGCATTTATCGATGGCTTTGTAGCGTATGAGGGCGTTTTTGTTTTGTGCCATTTGAAGGATTTTGACCAAAAATAAAATTTCTTTTTTACTACGCAAAATAATTGCGCAGTTGGGTTTGCATCTTTGTACCATCAAAATGAAACAACCATGAGTACAATGATCAACGGAAACGACCTGTTAGCTATAGGTTATTCAGAAGGAACGATTTTAGGCCTTGCACTGCGTATCAACCGCGGAAGGAATGGCTACACCCGCGAGCAGATGATGCAGCATTATGCAGCAATACTGGCCAAGCCGGAAAGCTATATCGACGACCGGGTGTTCGGGAAGCTGGCTGCGGCAATGATAGAGAAAGCCAATGAAAAGCCGGAAGATCTTATTGCATTAAATGAAAACCCTGCGGCATTCTCGGCGTATGGCCTTAGCCATATTGAAGAAGGCGCCCTTAAGCAGATGAGGACCGCGATGCAGCTGCCTGTTACGGTAGCGGGTGCATTGATGCCCGATGCCCACCAGGGGTACGGCTTGCCGATCGGCGGTGTGCTGGCTACCCGGAACGCGATCATTCCTTATGGTGTGGGTGTGGACATAGGGTGCAGGATGGCATTATCTGTATATGATATATCAGAAGATCATTTTTACCAGAACCACGATATTTTCAAAATGGAGATGATGGAGCACACCAAGTTTGGTGCCGGCCATGGTTTTCACGGGCAATATAAATCGGAGCACGCCGTACTGGACAGCAGGGATTTTGATACCAACCCGTTAACCAAAAGCCTGAAAGACAAAGCCTGGTCACAACTGGGTTCGTCGGGTGGCGGTAATCACTTCGTGGAGTTCGGGATACTTGAGTTTGAAAAGGACGATGCGGCACTGAACATCCCTAAAGGGAAGTACGTGGCCTTGCTTTCACACTCCGGCTCGAGGGGATTCGGCGCTGCCATCGCCGGGCATTATACCAAAATGGCAAAGGCAGTTTGTAAATTACCGGATGTCGCCAGTAACCTTGCCTACCTCGACATGTCGTCTGAACTGGGGCAGGAATACTGGATCGCGATGAACCTTGCGGGCGATTATGCTTCGGCGTGCCACGAGGTGATCCACAACAAGCTGCAAAAGGCGTTGGGCGCTACCGTGCTGGCCAAAGTGGAGAACCACCATAACTTCGCCTGGAAGGAAATGCATAATGGCGAGGAAGTGATCGTGCACCGAAAAGGCGCAACACCGGCAGGTAAGGGCGTGATGGGCATCATTCCGGGCAGCATGACGGCGCCGGGATTCCTGGTGAGGGGTAAAGGTGAGGAAAATGCGATCAACTCGGCATCGCATGGCGCGGGAAGGCAGATGAGCCGTACCCAGGCCGAGAAGACCATTACCAAAATGCAGATGCACGACATACTGGCGGATCACGGCGTGACCCTGATAGGCGCGGGCCTTGACGAAGCACCGATGGCCTACAAGGACATTAATGTAGTAATGGCCTCGCATCAGGAACTGGTGGATGTGGTGGCGAAATTCACACCGAAGATGGTGAGAATGGCGGATGACGGGAGCAGGGAGGATTAAAAGCCTCACCCCCCGCCCCCTCTCCGAAGGAGAGGGGGCGGGGGGTGAGGTCCAAAAAAACCTCGTCAATTAAAATATTTTCCTACTTTTGCACCGCAATGAGAAACAATTCTATACATACAATCCTGTCTTTTGGACAAATAAGCGAGCGCAAAGACGGATATCTTCCGGCCAAGCGTTACGGATGCGGCATGTATTGTAGGATTTTGGAGCAGAATTTATAGTCCCAACTTACAATAATTACATGAAAGCGTCCTGGTTACAGGGCGCTTTTTTTGTTTTAAGGCTTATGAACAGAACGAAAAACAATAACAAACGAAAAAAAATAAAAAATAAACCATCACAATGTTTAATGCATAAATGCAATAGCGAAATATAACATTGGAAAGTAATTGGATGAGAGACAGTCATTTGATGCCAACCGGGAAATCTGCAGGAGTGCGGACAGGATTTTTTTTGCCTAAAATTAAATTATAAGTATTTGAAAATCAATAAATTAATTAAAAATTTATTTGCACGGTAAAAATATTTGACATTATCTTTGCCACAGAAAATCAGGAGATACTGATTAGCATTTTAATCATAAATAAAAGCAACAATGCGTCATTATAACAACATACTCAACCTAAAAAACTTTAGCCTGGACGGGCATAAAGGATTTGGAAAGCCGGGCTTCGATCCGGATAAAATAGGCAGGTGCAAACACACATGACATAGGATATTTATATCTTATAGCATTATGAAGCACCTTATAACGGGTGCTTTTTTTATGCCCAAAAATTAGTTCTATAGAAAGGGACATGGCCCATTGGGGTAATGGCTATCCTTCCCGGCTGTCTCCCGGGAGATACGGGTTCAATTCCCGTATGAGCCGCACATGGTGCTTTTAGTTTAAGTGGTAAAATCCCGGATCGTGGTTCCGGAGTTCGCGGGTTCGATTCCCCGAAAGCACCCTAATTTATTGGATCCGGAAAGATAACGGTGGCTGTTTGCCTGCTTTGGATGCAGGAGGCCACAGGTTCTCCCGATAGCTATCGGGACTGCTTCCCGGACAAAACGGAAGTACGAAAGATGTTGTACTGAGAAAGTACGGATTTTTCTGCTTCCACAAAATTGCAGGAGTGGCGGAATGGAAGACGCGGCTGATTCAGGGTCAGTATTTTGGGAGTTCGACTCTCCCTTCCTGTACAAAAGGAACAGTGGTGTACAAGGTGTTGCACGCTTGTTTGAAGCACAAGAGGCATCCGTTCGATCCGGGTCTGTTCCACAAAAAAATGAAGTTTAATTTTAAAAATGAGTAACCATGAGACAGGACATTTTAAAGCGATTTTTGACCAATACCGATGAAACAGGGCGCTTCCTGATGAAGTCGCGCTACACGGGCATCATCTACTTTGTTGAGCCTGTCTACAGTGGAAAAACCCCGGAATGGGGCGATGTAGACCCGGCCACGAAAAAGCTGACGGGCAACTACGGCTCCAAATATACGGGTGCGGTCACTAAGAAAGAGTCCCTGATAACCGAAGAAAACGGCTTTACCAACATAGGTTATTTCAAGGGCAGTCCCTTTGGGGCGATAGAGATGCGGGACCGTGAGCACCAGAAAAGGATGGGGCTTTTGTAAATAATTTTAACTGCGCAGAATAGTTGCGCAGATGGGTTGAGATCTTTGTAGTGTAAAACAAGCAATGATGAGGACTATATATGTTTATTGTAAAAAATGCAATGTACAAGTGGCAGGCCCGTTAGTGGAAATTCAGGAAGAAAGCCTGAGGCTCGGTGACAGGCAGGATGCTTTGGAAATAGGGCAATTTTCACTTTTTACCGATACACCGGTAGCTCCCCAGTTGATAATTTCCTTAAAAGAAGGGGAATTGGCAAATCATCCTGACAAGAAAAGATTTCAGGGATGTTGCGGAAGTGACGGAACCAATGGCCTCAACAAACTGTGCAGTAACGGTCATGACATTGCCACAGAGTTCTCAGATTGCTACATACCGCATTACATCGCTTCTGATACGGAAAAAATAACCGTAAAAGAGAAGATGAGCGATCACGATTTTAGAACAATCTTGATTTTAAAATATCAGGCGGGTCGTGTTGGGTGTTTCTGTATAACACTATTGCAGGATGCCTTGCCCGAAAGGGTATCGGGCGTTCCTGTCCAACCCGGCCTGGAGGTTTCCGGGAGGTTTTCCAAAAAACGCCCACCATGGGATCTATGGGTCGTGGGTTCGAGTCCCACTCACATTTTAGGTATGTGATAGCTCAGTCCGGTTAGAGCAATGGATGGAAAGACAGGTTCGATTCCTGTACCGGTACGCCGGTCTGACAATGGTTGGTCACCACACTAACACTGTGGGTAGAGCAGCATGAGCTCTTTAAAGAATGCACTTTGGAAAATAAGGTTGCGGCTGTCGGCTAAGCACTTTACTGTGTATGGCACTTTTAGAAAGGCCAGCAAAAACAGCCGGGATCTTTGGCGAAGGCCATGGCCAGAGGCAGGAGGGGAGCGGATAAGTCCGTTCTTCCGGAATGCCCGACGCAATGGCCGGGACTGTGGAGCAGGTTGTTTTTCCGCCCGTCCGGGAGGAGGGCCGCAGCTTGTTTTCCTTTTAAAAATAATGTTGAATCAAAAAAAATATAGGAACAATGTTCAGAAAATTACTAATTAAGGCATACCAGGTAGGACTGGTATTTAAAAACAGGAAATTGATCGAAGTGTTGCAGGAAGGCGACTACTGGATCTGGGGCAATAAGGACGTGCTCATTTACGACATGGCGCTGCCTTTCACACCTTCCATCGAGCTTAACGTGCTGTTGCAGAACGAAAAGCTGGCGGCCATGCTGGAAGTGGTTGAGGTAGCTGACAACGAGATCGTGCTGCAGTTCGTGAACGGAAACTTCAGGGAGGTGCTCACGCCGGGGCGTTATGCCTTCTGGAAAGGATTCGTCAACTACGATTTTGTGAGGGCCGGCCTTTCCAAAGCTGAGATCACCGAGGGCATTGCGGTGGCCCACCTTGAAAACATCAGGATCAGGCCTTATGTGAGGAAATTCCAGGTGCAGGCGTTTGAAAAGGGGTTGCTGTACATCAACGGCGCTTTTGTAAGGGAGCTTGGCGCGGGTACGCACTACTTTTGGAACAACGCCATCTCTGTTGAGGTAAAAACGGCCGACATGAGGCAGCAGCAGCTGGAAATTGCGGGGCAGGAATTGCTGACCAAAGATAAGGCGGCGGTGCGTATCAACTTCTTTGTGAGGTATAAAGTTACCGACATCGTGAAGGCGGTGGAGGACAACAAAGACTTCGAAAAGCAATTGCATGTAGCGATGCAGCTGGCATTGAGGGCGTTTGTTGGCGGGTATACCCTTGACGAATTGCTTGGCAGGAAGGATGCCTTGGCGCGGGAGATACTGGCAAATGCCGAAGGGAAGACCGAAGACCTTGGCATCGCGGTTTCCGATGCGGGCATCAGGGACATCATCCTGCCCGGTGACATGAAGGAGATCATGAACCAGGTGCTTGTGGCCGAGAAGAAGGCACAGGCCAACAGCATCATGAGGCGTGAAGAGACCGCAGCGACCCGCAGCCTCCTGAACACAGCAAAGCTGATGGAGGAGAACGAAATGCTGTGGAAATTGAAAGAGATGGAATACGTTGAAAAGATCGCTGACAGGATTGGGGAAATTACCGTGTCCGGCGGCGGAAACATCGTAGGCCAGCTTAAGGAACTATTTTTTAAATAATTAACGGGCTATCCTGAATTGAACATTACGGAGAGATCTCAGCGATAGCCCATTAAAACTTTACGAACAAAATGAAAATTACAGATAAAATTATTATCATCGACCTCGAGGCGACATGCTGGAAAAATGAGGTCCCGCCGAAAGGCCAGGAAAGCGAGATCATCGAGATCGGCCTCAGCGTACTCAATACCGAAACCGGTGAAATCAGCCAAAATCAGGGCATATTGGTAAAGCCCACCCGTTCGGAGGTCAGCCCGTTTTGCACGGAACTCACCACCATTACCCAGCAACTGCTTGATGAGCAGGGTGTTTCGTTTGAAAAAGCCATTGAAATGGTCACCGACCAGTATGACCCTAAGGAGCATACCTGGGCAAGCTACGGCCAGTACGACCTGAACATGCTGCGCAGACAATGCCGCAACCGCAATATCCCGTACCCGATGGGGGAGGACCACATCAACGTGAAGACGTTCTTTATGCAGGTGCTCGGCTTAGCGCGGCCTACGGGCATGAACGGCGCGCTCAATATCCTCAATATCCCCCTTGAGGGTACGCACCACCGGGGAGTTGATGATGCCAACAACATCGCCAAGATCATGAAATGGTGCGTTGAGAACTACTAATATGGTTTTTTGGATTTGAATTGATAAGCGGCCGTCCGAAAGGATGGCCGTTTTCTTTTATGTCAGACTTTATTCGGCTTACTTACATACTTATTACCCTTTACAAAAAAACGCCATGGCAGCAGCGCATGGTCGCCCGCATAATCCACACCTACACGCGGTGTGGCCGCAATTTCGTCTTCGCTGTAGCGGATGCCGTGATCCTCTATCCATATCTCGTCTCCCGTAAGGTCCTTTTCATTAAAACTGCGGTCAATACCCAAAGCCTTCGCGGCAGAACCCGGGCCAGATGAGATAGATGCTTTAGTAACAGGCATACTCCGTCGGCGCTCCATGATCTCTTTTCCTCTCAAAGGTTCAATTCCCCTTATTAGTATAGCATGCGGCTCATCCTTGATCGAAGTGACAATATTGAACAGGTTATGGATGCCGTAACACAAATAAACATAGGAAATACCGCCTTGGGTATACATGGTTTCGGTACGGTTGGTACGCCTTCCGCCATAGGCATGGGAAGCTTTATCGTGAATGCCATGGTAGGCCTCGGTCTCAGTGATCATCCCGGCGGTTATTTCCCCGTCGATCTGCGTAAAAAGTACTTTCCCCAGCAAATCCTTGGCAAGGAACAGTACATCTGGGTTTTGATAATAAGAATAAGATAGTTTCAAGGCATTGAAAATTTACACCTCATGAATTGGTCAAAGGCTTTTCAAAATTAATGATAACAGTCTTATCGGGTACATTTTTATGATGAATTTCAGGCTTGTCATTATTTCTAAAAATTTAGCATGATAATTTTATCTTAGTTGAGATAATTTTCTAATATTGCAAAAAAGATCCATTTGTACATTGCTTTGATGGATTTATGACAATTATCTGATGAAGAGGGAATATGCTATAGTAGATATCGAGACCACAGGGGGGAATGCCTCGGGCAGCCGTATTACCGAGATCGCCGTGATCATTCATGACGGTACAGCTGTAACAAGCCGGTGGGAAACGCTAATTGATCCGCAAAAGGAGATACCCGCGCCAATTTTTGCCTTAACAGGCATCAATAACGACATGGTGCGCAACGCCCCGGTATTTGACGACATTGCCGAAGAGCTATACCAAATGCTCAGGGACAGGATATTTGTAGCCCACAACGTGAATTTTGACTATTCGTTCATCCGCCATCAGTTAGAGGGATCGGGTTTCAAATGGACCGCCCAAAAACTTTGCACGGTGCGTGCAGCAAGGAAGATCAAGCCAGGACTGCGTTCGTACAGCCTGGGGAATTTGTGCAGCTCGCTCGACATCCTGCTCGAAAACCGGCACAGGGCAGGCGGGGATGCCGATGCCACAGCCATACTTTTTTCGCGCCTGCTGGAATGGGATACTGACGGCGAACTGGATAAAATGATAAAAAAAAGTGCGCCTGATCAACGCCTGCCGCCCAATCTCCCGCCTGAAGATCTTGAAAAGCTGCCACAAAAACCGGGGGTATATTATTTTTATAACCGTGAAAGAAAGGTAGTTTACGTAGGCAAGGCCGTAAATATCAAAAAACGGGTGGCATCGCATTTTACAGGCCATAACATAAAGCCGCAGCGGCAGAATTTCCTGCGTGACATCCATGGTATCTCATTCGAGGTTTGCGCTACCGAACTGATGGCGCTGCTGTTGGAATGTTCTGAAATAAAGAAACTTTGGCCTGCCTATAATACGGCTTTAAAACGTTTTGAACCCAAGTTCGGCCTGTACGATTATGAAGCGCGCAATGGCTACCGCTACCTTGCCGTTGGGAAGATAAGCAAGCACCAGCGCTGCCTTGAGGTATTTACGCACGAATATGACGGCATTAACCTGTTACGCAGCCTTGCTACAGAATATGGTATAGACCACCGTCTATGTAAATATGGTGCGGCTGTTGAAGGCGAAACCTCTTATTTCCGCCCCGATATAAGCGGCCTGCCTGAAGTGGATGCACACAATCGCCAGGTAGAAAGTGCCCTCGATTCTTACTTAGGTAGCAGGCCGAGCTTCGCCATACTGGATAAAGGGCGCACACCCGACGAACGCAGCTGCATTTGGGTGGAAAATGGACATTTTTATGGCATGGGCTATATAGCACGAGACCTTGGGTTTACCGAACCATCAGAGATAAAAGAGTATGTAACGCCCTACCGGAGCAACCACTACATGATGCAGATAATTTATTCCTTTGCGCAAAAATACCCGGGTAAAGTGCTTGAACATAAATAGCATCCTGAATTAACTTTCAGCACATTATTCTTTGGACGTCCCGTTAAGGGCAAAAAAACAAAAGCCCCAGATCCTTATGGTGCGGGGCAGTGGACTAAAATTTATGTATATCAGTGGGTCGCCGCTGCAAATTGTTCTTCGATAGCTGCCCTGTGATCGGGATGGGCAATGTCAGTAAGTGCCTTAGCGCGCTGTTTGAGCGTTTTGCCATATAGTTCGGCAATGCCATATTCGGTCACTACATATTGGGCATGGGCGCGGGTGGTCACTACGCCGGCCCCCTGTTTCAGGAAAGGCGCGATCCTGCTGGCGCCTGTTTTGGTGATCGAAGGAAGTGCAATGATGGCCTTGCCGCCATCGCTTAACGATGCGCCCCTTATGAAGTCCATTTGCCCGCCAACGCCCGAATACATTTTCATGCCGATGGAGTCGGCGCACACCTGGCCGGTAATGTCTACCTCGATGGCCGAATTGATGGCTATCATTTTTGGGTTGCGCCGTATCTGGGCAGTATCGTTCACGAAAGAGGATTCCCTCATCTCCAGAAAAGGGTTATCGTTCACAAAATCATACAGGCGCTGTGACCCTATGAGGAATGTTGCCAGCGCACGGCCTTTTACAGTGCCTTTGTAGCGGCAATTGATCACGCCTTTTTCTATCAGGCCGATCACCCCGTCCGAGAACATCTCGGTATGGAGGCCCAGGTCTTTGTGGTTCTCCAGGTTGGTGAGCACAGCATTGGGTATCGAACCTATGCCCATTTGGAGTGTGCTCTTATCATCTATGAGCGAGGCGACGTTGTATCCTATTTTGCTTTCAACATCTGATATTGTTATGGAGTGCTGCAGGTGGATGGGAACGTTTACCTCTACAGCATAGTCTATCCGTGATATGTGGATGATGCTGTCGCCAAATGTCCGCGGCATGTTCGGGTTTACCTGTGCTATAACAATACTGCTGGCCTCTATGGCTGCCAGTGTTGCCTCGACCGATACGCCCAGTGAGCAATAGCCGTGGCTGTCGGGCGGCGATACGTGAATGAGGACCACATCCAGCTGTATGATGTTGCGCCTGAAAAGGTTTGGCAATTCGCTGAGGAAAACAGGTGTGTATGACCCATTGCCTGCTGACAGCGTATGCCTCACGTTCTTACCTATGAAAAAGGAGTTCACATGGAAGCTCTCTGCCAATTCAGGGTTGGCATACGGAGCATCGCCCTCGGTATGGAGGTGGCAGATCTCAACATTTTTCAGTTCCGGGGCGCGTTCGGCAAGGGCTTGTGTTAGTATAGATGGCGTTGCCGCTGCTGCCTGAATGTAGATCCTTTGGTTTGACCGAATGGTTTTTACTGCTTCGTTGGCTGTTGTATATACTGGCATGGATAACTTTTTGTGCAAAGGTATTTTACGGCCGAACGTAAAAATATGATGGGGGTCACTAATTGAAAGTACATTTTTTTATCGCGGTGACAGCCATCATGTTTTAAGAGTGTGTGCCATGCCAAATTTGCAGCAGGTATAAATAAGCAGATCATGGACACGCACACTTGCTATCATTGCGGGCTGGACGTTGCACAAAAAGACGAGATCCTGTTCGACGACAGGGCTTTTTGCTGCAGCGGCTGTAAAACCGTATATGAGATTTTTTCGCTCAACGGACTCTCGGACTATTACAGTTTCGAAGCATCACCGGGAGCCACCCCGCAGGATATTGGGGGCAAATTCGACTTTCTTGACAACGAAGACATTGTGGGCAGGCTTCTCGACTTTAAGGAAGGTGGTACCCACATCATTTCACTTTACATACCGCACATCCATTGCAGTTCCTGTATCTGGATACTTGAGAACCTCAGCAGGCTGTGTAAGGGGGTAAGCAGCTCTCAGGTGAACTTTCACGAAAAGAAAGTGCGTATCGTTTTCGATCCCGATGAAGTATCCCTAAAGCAGATAGTGCTCCTGCTATGCTCCATTGGCTACGAGCCCTACATTAGCCTCGATAATTATGAAGACCGCCGCAAAAAAGTGAGCCGCGACCTTATTTACAAACTGGGTGTGGCCTTTTTCTGCTTCGGCAATGTGATGCTGCTATCGTTCCCCGAATACTTTGAGGTTGAGGAATACTGGCTGGACAATTACCGGGGCTTTTTCAGATGGCTCGTTTTCGCCCTTTCGCTGCCCTCTTTCCTCTACTCGGCAAGCGGGTATTATGTATCTGCCTTCAGGAGTATGAAGGCCGGGCTCCTTACTATCGACATCCCCATTGCGCTCGGTATCGTTGTGATGTTCGTGCGCAGCACGACAGACATTATCTTCGGGTT